>RCNH01000029.1_pt1 | contig 68980 bp, 77 predicted proteins | sample 2041161 | NCBI WGS metagenome assembly RCNH01 (sample SAMN09708215, study PRJNA481090) | Feces metagenome, whole genome shotgun sequencing project. | biome: feces | host: Leptonychotes weddellii | place: Antarctica: Sion Island | collected 2010-03-01 | reverse complement strand
GGATGCTTTCATCCGAAAATAAAAGCATCCATAAAAATTCCATTTATATCATCTTAGCGAGCATACCATTTTTACTTCTGATGAAATAAAACGGTGCAATCGTCAGGCACAGGCCCCTAGGATTTTTTGGAAATACTTCCTCATGGGGGGTATGCAAAGGAGACAGCCTGTGTTTTGTGTGGGAGATTACTTCTTTCTTTCCAGTTCCTGGAAGATGGGGCGCTGATAGGTGTTGATCATGAAGATGCTGAAGGAGAAGCCGATGATGAACCAGAACACCAGCGTCTGAACGAACAGCATGGGGAACAGTGTCACCAGAGCGAAGGGGAAGAGGATGATGACACAGATCAGCAGAGACTTGGGGAACTTGGTGATGGAGATAATCAGTGCGTTGTAGATGTGCTCACGCATGGTATTGTCGTAGCGGACAATCAGCGGGAACAGATAGCCGAAGGTGGATGTGACAATGAAAAGCAGCACAGCCAGCAGCAGGTACATAATCAGTGCGCCGGTGCCGGAGAAGAATGCCATAATCAGCATCAGGTCGCTGAACAGGGCCACATACACGAAAAGCATCACGATTCCCAGCAGAAATGTCTGCTTGAAGTTGGCTTTGAATGCGTGGAAATAGCGCTGCAGCAGCTTGCCTTCCGTGTCGTAAACCATGTCCTGCATGACCTGGGTGGCGGCAGCAATGGAGGGGCCGATGGTCACGATGGGGATGCAGCAGACGATGAATACCAGATTGACGATAATCATGTCCATGACACGGCTGAGCAGCTGGATGAATGGGTTCTCGACGTGGAACAGATCGTTCATGGGAAAAAGCTCCTTTGATGTTTATAAATTCCGTAAAAACGGGTGAAAAATGCGGAAAAACTAAGGCTCCTGATCCCGAGGCTGCTCAAGTTGCCGCTGAGCACCGTAGGTACGCATGGTGCTTGGGGAGATGCCGAAGTGGTTTTTGAAATGGGTATAGAAGTTATTCAGCTGGGAATAGCCCACCATACCGGCAATGACGAAGATTTTTTCCTGGGTGCTTTCCAAAAGCCGTTTGGCTTCCAGCATCCGGTAGGCGGTGAGATAACTGGTAAATTTCATACCGGTGTCTTTCAGGAAAATCCTGCCGATATATTTACTGCTCATGTTGAAGGTTTCGGCGATTTTCGTCAGGGACTGGTTGCTGCGGTAATCACCCTTGATAATCAGGATGATTTTGTTTGTAATCTTGGAAAAACGGGCATATTCCACATGAAGGATCGGATCAATTTCGTTGGACGGCTCCTGACTTTTGGGCAGGGTGCCGTGAAGCTCCCGCACCACGGTCTGCTCCACAAAATTGCGCAGCTCCGGAGGCCAGACGGGCATAACCAGAAAGTCCTGTGCCGATGCCTGCATGCATCTGCGCATGGTGTCGTAATCCTGCGTATCGGAGATCATGCAGAAAATGGTGCGCATACCGATACAGCGCAGGTGATTGACCAGCTCACAGCCCTCGTGTTCCCCCAGGTGGACATTGACGATGGCAATGTGGGGGGAAAAATCAATGGCCTGCAGCACAGCCTCATTGTAGCTGGCGGCAGTAAGGATACTGTTGAAGCCATAGCTGGCCCAGTCCAGAAGATTTTTGAGGTTTTCGCAGACGGAATCATCTTCGTCAACGATAAGCAAACGATACATGAAACGAATACCTGCCTTTCTGCGGAGATGCTCGGACAGTGGGCGGAAAACACGCCTCAGAAAACCGAACCCTGCGGAAAACATCATGATTCAGTTTCCAAACAGCCATACTATCATACCCTTTTTATACTGATTCTGCAAGAGCCAAATGGAATTTTGTTATAAGATGACCAAAATCAAAAGATTGTTTTTAGGCAAAATGGAAATCTCTTTGTTGACAAACAGGGCAATCAGCGGTAAAATAAAGGCAAATGTGTAAGTAAGGGAGTGAGTTTAATGGATTCGGGCAACAGTGGAAGTGCGCCGGGGCGAAGTAGCTGCCAGACCCGGTCCATTCCGGGTCTGTAGCTGACCCGATGCGGCTTTCACGTTCGTTTTATCAACAAGCGAAAGTGGAGGAGGCTCACCAATGGCAGAACGCTTTGAAATCGTGGAAACGGCCCTCCTGAAAATGCTGGAGGACAAAAAATATTCCGCTGTGCGGGATATTCTGGCGACGATGAACCCAAGCGACATCGCGTCAATTCTCAATGATCTTGAGGAAATTCAGATTCCTCTGTTTTTCCGCCTGCTGCCCAAGGAACTTGCAGCAGAAACCTTTGTGGAAATGGAACCGGACGAGCAGGAGCTTCTGATTCAGGGCTTTTCTGACAATGAACTGAAAGAAGTGCTGGACGAGCTGTATGTAGACGATGCGGCAAGTCTGGTGGAAGAAATGCCCGCCAATGTGGTTCGTCGGATTCTGGCGCAGGCCGACCCGGAAATGCGGGTCAGCATCAACCAGATCCTGCGCTACCCGGAAAATTCCGCAGGTTCCATCATGACCACCGAATATGTCACCCTGCGGCCGGATATGACCGTGGGCGAGAGTATTCTGCGGATCCGCCGGCAGGGCGTGGACAAGGAAACCATTTACACCTGCTATGTCACCACTGACCGGGCTCTGGTGGGTCTGGTTACGGTCAAGGATCTGCTTCTGTCAGATGATGACGACACAGAAGTGCAGGACATCATGCTGACAAACCTGATCTCCGTCAATACCCATACCGACCAGGAAGAGGTCGCCCGTATGTTCAGCAAGTACAACTTCCTGGCCCTGCCTGTCGTGGATGGAGAAAACCGGCTGGTGGGTATCGTCACCTTTGACGATGCCATGGACGTCATGGAAGACGAGACCACCGAGGATATGGAAATCATGGCCGCTATGACGCCGTCTGAGAAATCCTACCTCAAGAGCAGCCCCTTCGAGCTGTTCAAGCACAGAATTCCCTGGCTGATGCTGCTGATGGTTTCGGCCACCTTTACCGGCATCATCATCTCTTTCTTTGAAGGTGCACTGAGTATGCTCCCTGCACTGATGGCCTTTATTCCCATGCTGATGGACACCGGCGGTAACTGCGGCTCCCAGTCTTCGGTTACGGTGATCCGCTCCCTGAGCCTGGATGAGGTCCAGTTCCGGGATCTGGCAAAGATCGTGTGGAAGGAGATCCGCACCGCAGTTCTCTGCGCGGTCTGCCTTGCAGCGCTGTGCTTCCTGAAAATCCTTCTGATAGACCGGCTGCTGATGAATAACAGCTCCATCAGCCTGATGGTGGATGCCGTGGTCTGCCTGACTCTCGCGGTGACGGTTATCATCGCAAAGGTCGTCGGATGCTCGCTGCCTATGCTGGCAAAGAAAATGGGCTTCGATCCTGCGGTTATGGCAAGTCCCTTTATCACCACCATCGTCGATGCTCTGTCGCTGCTGGTGTATTTCATGTTTGCAAAAACCCTTCTGGGAATTTAAAATTTCAGATCCCCTCTGCAAAAGCAGAGGGGATTTTTTTCCTGATGTGCATATCAGGTTATTCTTGCAAAACGAACAAAAATCGGGTATCATAACAGTGAAATTGTGTGCTCGTTTTGCAATTAAAGGAGGTAAATGATGGGCAGACAGGAAGCCAATGAAGAATATGTCCGTGCACTTCGCACCGGACAGAAGGAATATAAAGAGCGGCTGCTGAGCGGACGGGATCCTTATCCTGCAGTCCTGGACAGTATTTTGCCCAAGGGCGAGTCTGCCGAAGCAACCCAGGAAATCGGCCTGGTGGAAATCCCTTCCAAGCTGATCGTCGGTACCAAATCCGCAGGCCGCACGGCTGCGCTGACGGCAGGTTTTCTGCCGCTGCTGGACAAGGATTCGGAATTTGCCGCAAAGTGGGTGGCGCTGTGCTGCGCGCATCTGGGACCTACCGGAATCCGGGACCCCATCACCTGCTATGAGTATCTGGGCCGGTTCTACGTTCAGGAAGGCAACAAGCGGGTCAGCGTGCTGCGTTATTTCGATGCACCCAGAATCCCCGGTATGGTCACCCGGATCGTTCCGGCTATGTCGGATGAGCCACGGATCAAGGCTTATTACGAATTTATGGATTTTTACAAATCCTCAAAGATATACGACATTCAGTTCACACACCCCGGCGACTACGCAAAACTGCTGGTCGCCCTGGATAAGGAACCGGGAGAAGAATGGACCGAAGAGGAGCGCAGAACCTTCTCGGCCTATTTCCACTATTTCCAGGAGGCCTTTCAGGCTCAGGGCGGTGACCGGCTGGACCTGAATCCGGAGGAGGCCCTGCTGCTGTGGCTGCAGGTGTATCCCTTCCGGGATCTGGGAAAGCTGTCCTCCGGGGAGCTGAAAAAGACGCTGGGAGCCCTGTGGGAGAACGTAGTTTCCATGGCACAGCCGGAGCCGGTGGAGCTGAAAACGGAGCCGACGGACAACCGGGGCATCATTTCCCGGTTTATGTCCACTTCGGTGGAGCATCTTTCCGTGGCCTTTGTCCATCAGCGGGACGAGGGCATCAGCCCATGGACCCGGGCCCATGAGGACGGACGCAGACACCTGCAGAACGTGCTGTTCGAGCGGGTCACCACCCACAGCTATTTCCATGCCGACACGCCGGAACAGACGGACGAAATTCTGGACAGAGCTGTGGCGGATGGTGCCGGACTGGTATTCACCACAACCCCGCAGCTGTGCAAGGCGACCCTCCGGGCCGCACTGAAATATCCCAAGGTCCGGTTCCTGAACTGCTCCGTGGATGCGCCCTATTCCAGCATCCGTACTTACTACAGCCGGGTGTACGAGGGCAAGTTCATCACAGGCGCCATTGCCGGTGCCATGGCCAAAAACGACCGCATCGGCTATGTGGGCAGCTCGCCCATCATCGGTGTCCCTGCGTCCATCAATGCCTTTGCCCTGGGGGCACAGATGACAAATCCCCGGGCAAAGATCGAGCTGCGCTGGTCCTGTATGGCCGGCGATCCTGTCAAGGAGTTTATTCGGGACGGCATCCGGGTCATTTCCAACCGGGATGTGCCGTCTACCGATGACGTGTATCTGGAGTATGGAAATTACGGTACCTATCTGGTGGAGGACAACGGGCAGATGTGTCCGCTGGGCTCGCCGGTGTGGCTCTGGGGACGGTTTTATGAGAATGTGGTGCGTTCGGTTCTGGACGGCGCCTGGAACAGCGAGAAAAGCGGCCCCCGGGCAGTAAACTACTGGTGGGGAATGGACAGCGGTGTTGTGGATGTCAAGCTTTCCGACCGTCTGCCTGAAGGCGTGATGTATCTGGCAGATATGCTGCGCAGAGGTCTGCGCACCGGCATGCTGGACCCGTTCCGCCGGAAAATCGTGACGCAGGACGGAACCGTCATCAGTGACGGACAGCGCACGATGTCCACCGAGGAGCTGCTGCATATGGACTGGCTCTGTCAGAATGTGGAAGGGGCCCTGCCGCAGTTTGATGAGCTGATGGAATTTGCCCGTCCCATGGTGCGCGAGCTTGGGGTGTATCGGGACACCATTCCTGCAGAAAAGGAAGTAACACCATGAAGATACTGATTGTTGCAGATGAAGAAAGCCCTGCCCTGTGGGACTTCTATGTTCCGGGCAGGCTGAAAGAATATGACCTGATTATATCCTGCGGAGATCTGAAGGCAGATTATCTGTCCTTCCTTGTGACCATGGCCCGGTGTCCGGTGCTGTACGTTCACGGAAATCACGATACGGATTATGACCGCCATCCGCCGGAGGGGTGCGACTGCATTGACGACCGGGTGGTAGTGTACAACGGCGTGCGCATTGCCGGTCTCGGCGGCTGCCGCCGGTACCATCCGGGAAAGCACCAGTACACAGAAAAGGATATGCTCAAGCGGATCCGCCGGCTGAAGTTTCCGCTGTGGCGGACCAATGGCGTGGATATACTGGTCACCCATGCTCCCGTCCACGGCTATGGCGACAGCGAGGACATTGCCCACTGGGGCTTTTCCTGCTTTGTGGATTTCCTGAAAAAATACAAACCCCGGTTTATGCTCCACGGCCATGTCCACATGTGCTACGGCGCGGATATCAGCCGGGAAAATCAGCTGGGAGATACACGGATTATCAACGGCTACGAGCGCTATGTTCTGGAAATTCCGGATCGTCCCGTTCCGCCGAAACAGATGTGCCGGCTGCTCTGGAAGAACAAACCGCCCAAATGGGGATCCGTCAAGGCAGATAAAGAGCACGTCGTCTACGTCTGAGCAGTGAAAGAAGGCATTGTCATGTTTCAGGGATTTACGCCGGAAACCATTGATTTCCTCTGGGGAATTCGCATGAATAACAACAGAGAGTGGTTTCAGGCTCACAAAGATCAATATGTGCAGACGCTCTACGAGCCCATGAAGGCGCTGGGAGCGGAACTGTTTGAACCCTTCCGGGAGCAGCCGGGCAACATTCTCAAGGTCAGCCGGATCTATCGGGATGCCCGGATGCACCATCCGCTTCCCTATAAGGAAACCCTCTGGACCTGCATCCGTCAGGATGTGCAGTGGTGGGCAGAAAATCCCTGCCTGTTTCTCCAGATCGGCCCGGAGGGTGTGGATTACGGATTTCTCCTGTGGCGGCCCTCTGTGGCATCCATGGAGAATTTCCGCCGGGAGATTGCGGCACATCCGGAGGAATTTCTCCGGCTTCTGGAAAAAACCGAAGCAGCTACGGGAATCCCCGTAACCGGCGACTGCTACAAGCGGCCCAAAACTCCGGAAGATCCCAGGCTGGCACCCTGGTTTGCCTGGAAAAACAACATCCGCTGCATCCGCAGCGAGCCGGTGGGCCCGGAGATCTTCGGCCCGGAGCTGAGCGTCAGAGCCGGTCGGATGCTGGGACAGCTGCGGGAGCTGTATGATTATTTCAACCGGTTCCACGGATGATTGTATTCCATTTTCGGATACAATGTGCTATAATAAGCTGATTGATTACGCAAGGAGGAATGACAGATGAAACAAAATGTCTTCCGGGGGGTTGCAACCGCTCTGGTTACCCCGATGACGGAAACAGGCGTGGATTATGACGCACTGGCCCGTCTGATTGATTTCCAGCTGGAAAATGGGGTCCATGCGCTTTTGGCGGTTGGAACCACAGGTGAAAGTGCAACACTGTCTGCTGAGGAGCGGGAGCAGGTCATTTCCTTCACCGTGCGGCGTGTAAACGGCCGGGTTCCTGTTCTGGCAGGTACCGGTACCAACGATACGGCCCATGTTCTCAACTATACCCGCATGGCCTGCGGCATCGGTGCCGATGCGGTTCTTGTGGTGACACCGTACTATAACAAGGCTACACAGGGCGGTCTGATTGCCCACTATACTGCAGTGGCAGATGCCTCCGAGAAGCCTGTGATTCTCTATAACGTACCTTCCCGGACAGGCTGCAACCTGCTGCCGGATACGGTCAGTGTTCTGGCGGATCACCCGAATATTGTTGCCGTGAAGGAAGCCTGCGGAAACATGAGTCAGGTGGTGGAGCTGTTCGCCAAGTGCGGCGACCGGATCGACATCTATTCCGGCGAGGATGCGGTGAACCTGCCGATTCTGGCCATGGGCGGCGTGGGCTGCATCAGTGTGGTGTCCAACGTGGCGCCCCGGCTGACGGTGGAGATGACCGACCGGTTCTTTGCAGGGGATGTGGCAGGCGCTGCGCAGCTGCAGTGCAGACTGCATCCGCTGATCAAGGCCCTGTTCAGTGAGGTAAATCCCATTCCCGCCAAGGCGGCTGTGTCCGCAATGGGCTTCGGCGAAGAATTCCTGCGCCTGCCGCTGACTCCCATGGAGCCTGCACACCGGGCAGTGCTTCTGGAGGAAATGAAGAAACTGGGGGTGCTGGCATGAAAGCAGTTGTATGCGGCGCCAACGGTGCCATGGGAAAGCTGATCTGCCAGCAGCTCGGCGACGAGGTGACCGGACGGGTCAGCATTGACGGAGAAAACGGCGTTCCCAAGACCTTTCTGGATCTGGGAAACCGGGAAACAGATGTGGTCATCGATTTTTCCCACCATACTGCCATCGCTGATGTGATCGCCTATGCCCGTGCCAACAACAGTGCTGTGGTTGTGGGTACTACCGGTCACACGGGAGAAGAAAAATGCATGATCTACGAGGCGGCAAAGGAGCTGCCCGTGTTCTATTCCGGAAACATGAGTCTGGGCATTGCGGTGCTCTGCCGGCTGGCAAAGGAGGCTGCCTCCTATTTCCCCGATGCGGACATCGAGATCGTGGAGGTCCATCACAACCGCAAGGTGGATGCACCCAGCGGAACGGCCCACATGCTCTTCAATGCGATCCGGGAGGTGCGCCCCAATGCGGTGGAGCACTGCGGACGTGCCGGAGAGGGAAAGCGTACGGCCAATGAAATCGGCGTTTCGTCCCTGCGGATGGGCAATGTGGTCGGTGTCCATGAGGTGCACATCTGCACCGCCAACCAGACGCTGACGCTGCGCCATGAGGCCGGAACCCGGGCTATGCTGGCAGACGGTGCGGTGGAAGCCGCCCGGTTTATCAGCGGAAAAAAACCGGGCCTGTACACCATGACCGACCTTCTGGAGGAAAAGTAATATGGAATGCTGGTATATGAGCGGCGCGGGCAACGACTTTATGGTTGTGGATGCCCGGGGGCTGGATCTGGATTATTCTGATATGGCCAAGCGGCTGTGCGCCCTCAGCGGTGCGGACGGTTTTATGGCGGTGGACAATTCCGATACGGCAGATTTCCGGCTGCATTTTTACAATTCCGACGGTTCCCGCGGGGAAATGTGCGGAAACGGAAGCCGCTGTGTCTGCCGGTTTGCCTATGAGCACGGCATCGCCGGGGAAAAAATGGTGGTGCAGACCGATGCGGGCCTGGTTCCCGGAGAACGGCTGAGCCGGGATCAGTACCGGGTGCAGCTGAACAATCCCTCTGAGGCGGACCTGAACCGAAAGGCGGATGCAGCCTATGTAGAGCTGGGAAAACCCGGCGTTCCCCACGCGGTAAAGGAAATTCCCGGCCTGCAGTGGGATCAGATGGAGCAGTTGCGGCAGGAGGCGGTGTCCCTTCGCTACGACCCGGCCTTTCCCAAGGGTGCTAATGTCAATTTCTACACCTGGATTGCAGATGCGGAGGTTCGCGTCCTGACCTATGAGCGGGGCGTGGAGGACTACACGCTGGCCTGCGGAACCGGCTGCGGCTCCACTGCGGTGACGCTGTGGCTCAGAGGCCAGCTTCCCGGCGGAAAGCTGACGGCCCGGAACCGGGGCGGCACGCTGCATGTGACCGTTTCCGGCACAGAGGGAGCAGTCAGCTCCATTCTGCTGGAAGGCCCTGCCGAGCTGGTCCGGACCTACGAGGTCTGACCCCGGAAAACTTATCTGAATCGGATACAGGAGCGGTGCTGCGGCGCTGCTCCTGTTTTTTTATCTGCGGATAGCCGGAAGAATCCGTTTGCTATTTTTTATAGAATATGCTATTGTTAGCCTATCAAGTCAGAAATGGGAGAAATGACCATGAAACAGAAAAAAATTGCAGGATTTCTGGCATTGGTGCTGGCGGCGGTGATGCTGCTGAGTGCCTGCTCAGGAATGGGAATGTCCGACGGATTGGCGGAGGCCCTGCGGATCATCCACGGCGAAGGCGTTCCGTTTTCCGAAATGGAGTATGTCCGGCCGGACATGAACGAATTTCAGAAAACGCTGGATCAGGCCTGTGAAAGCGCCCGGAATTCCCGGGACATTGATCAGGTGGAAGAGGATGTGCTGGATTTCTATGACGTGTACGACAATTTCTCCACCATGGAGAATCTGTCGAATATTTACTACTGCAAGGATCTGCGGGATACCTACTGGCAGAGCGAATATGAATTCTGCACGGAGCAGACTTCCACGGTTGAGGCCGGGCTGGACACACTGTTCCGCACATTGGCCAAGTCTCCGATTCTGGACGTTCTGGAAGGGGAGGACTATTTCGGCGAGGGATTTTTCGATGACTATCAGGGGCAGAGTATCTGGGACGAAACCTATACCGACCTGATGAACCGGGAAGCCCAGCTGGTGGGCCGGTATTATGAACTGTCCGGCGAAGGCATGGAGCTGGAGCCGTATTCCGATGAATATTTTCGTACCACAGGCGCAGAGCTGGCAGAGCTGTTTGTGCAGCTGGTGGCCGTCCGGCAGGAAATTGCGGACTATCTTGGCTACGACGATTATCTGGAATATGCCTATGAAGCAGGCTATGCCCGGGATTTTTCCCCTGCAGAGGTTGCTGAATACACCCGGCAGGTCCGGGAGAAGCTGGTTCCGCTGTACCGGAAGATCAATCAGGCACCTGCGGATTCTGCGCCGGAAAGCGTGTCCTTCAGCCAGAAGGAGACCTTTGCCTATGTGCAGAAGGCAGCCGATGCCATGGGCGGAGAAATCGGGGAGTGCTTTGATCGGATGAGCCGGCTGGAGCTGTACGATATCACCCCCGGAGACTATAAATTCAACGGCTCCTTTGAAGTCTATCTGTCGGCCTATGCCGAGCCTTATGTATTTGTCAATCCCACGGGGACGGCCTATGATCCGCTGACATTTGCCCATGAGTTCGGTCATTTCTGCAATGAGTATCTCAGCGGCGGCAGCTATGTGAGCGTGGATGTGTCGGAGATTTTCTCTCAGGGCATGGAATATCTGAGCCTTTGCTACGGCGAACCAGATGAGGCCGTACAGAAGCTCAAGCTGACGGACTGCCTGAGCACCTATGTGGAGCAGACGGCCTACAATGAATTTGAGCAGCAGGTTTATGCGCTGCGTGGCGATGCACTGAATACGGAGGCGGTGTTCCGGATCTATGAGCAGATCGGCACGGATTACGGCTTTACCGACTGGGACTGGGACAGCCGGGACTTTGTGACCATTTCCCATTTCTTTACCAGTCCCATGTACATTATCAGCTATGTGGTGTCCAACGATGCGGCGTTTCAGTATTATCAGCTGGAAAAGGAGGAAGCCGGTTCCGGACTGGAGATTTTTGCCCGGCATCTGGACACAGAGCAGCCGTATTTTCTGGCGTTCCTGGAGGAAGCCGAGCTGGAAAGTCCTTTTGCGCCGGGGCGTGTGGATTCCGTGGCGGAGCTGCTGAAACAGGAGCTGGAGTAAGCGCAGAGTATTTGAAAATTCCGGAGAAAACAGGCCGGTTTCTACTGAATAAATTCCGGTTTTCCGGGAAACAATATAATAAAAAACGGAGTGCGTCGGATTTCGACACACTCCGTTTTTCTGATTGTTCCGGGGAAAATTACAGAATCTTTTTCAGCCTGCGGCGATAGCTGTGACTTCCCGGGACTTCTTCCCAGTCAATCTGCAGTTCTCCGGCATCGATCATGCGTGCAATTCTGCCTGCGATCCAGATGTCCGGCATGTTCATCCCGCTGCCAATCAGCCTGCCGATGACCTGGGCTTCAGAAAAAACCTCCGGCTGCTGCCGGATTTCCGCCCGGATGCGATCATCGTAGTAGTCCGGTCCCGTGCTTTTCAGCCGGCCGTTTTCCAGAATCCGCAGCAGGGTATTTTCCTGCACCAGCCGGTGCCACAGCCCGGCCTGCTCCCGGAGGAAGTCTTCCGAAACCTCGCGCCGAAGCTCCCGGTCCAGAAGTCCCCATTTTCCCGGTTCCACCTCGCCCCAGCCGTTCCAGGATACGCAGATGCCGTCGGGAAACCGGTATTTTTCCGGAAGCTGATTCAGGTACACGGCTGCCGGAACCAGTCCCCGGGCTTCCAGCTGTGCGGAAAACCATGCCAGCATACACTGATCTTCGGCGGTATGGCTGCCCCAGATGCGCAGCGGCTCGCCGGCTTTTATGCGCCCGGAAATTTCCTCCAGATTGTGCTGCACCTTTTGAATCCGGCGGCAGGCATCTGTCCGGGCCTTGGCTGCATCCTCAGGGGGAAGATCTGTCAGCGCAGCCTCCGCAAAGAGGTCCGTCCGATCTTCCCAGAAGCGGTCCGGCCCGATGCTTCCCATGCAGATGCCCAGGCTCAGGGCAAACACGTCGCTGCGGGGCAGAACCACGGCCTGTTCCCATTCCTGCTTATCCCGGCGGGCCTGCCGGCGCTGCATGCACCACAGCTTCAGCCGGGAGGGCTTGCTGCCATCTTCCGGAATGAAGCCGTAGTGGATTGGGCGGAAGGGACCTTTGCCCCAGTTCTGAGCATATCGGATTGCGCCTTCGGCGCTGTCGGAGAAAACAAGTTCGACCATGTGCAATCTGCCTTCTTTCATGTCGGTGTTGAAACGATAATGAAATTATAGCACCGGAATGGCAGAAAAACAACCGGAGGAAACACCGGAATTATTGATAAAGTTTGGGATTTCTGCAAATCCTACAGGCGGAAGGAGGGAAAAACCATGAAAGAAACGGAAAAACGGGAGGAACCCAGACCTTCCTCCTGGGTGCTGCAGGACCCGAAGCCGCCGGTGATTCAGTCCGGGCATCTGGAGAATCGGAAATAATATTATGTAAACCTAGAGAGAAAAAGAACAGGGCTGGTAAAACCAGCCCTGAATTCTACAAGAATTAGCCGTTGTTGGCGCGCATCTGAGCGAAGCACTCGCTGCAGTATACGGGACGGTCGGACTTGGGCTCAAAGGGAACCTTTGCCTCACGGCCGCAACGTGCGCAGGTGGCAGTGAAGAACTCACGGGGGCCACGGGTGCTGTTCTTGCGAGCATCACGGCAAGCCTTGCAGCGCTGGGGCTCATTCTGGAAGCCGCGCTCTGCGTAGAATTCCTGCTCACCGGCGGTGAAAACGAATTCCTTGCCGCACTCTTTGCAAACTAAAGTCTTATCTTCGTACATTGATGTTACCTCTCTTCGGTTAGTGGTGATTGCCCCGTGAAAATCTACCAAATTCTATGGTTGTAACGCGGAGTCGAAAAAATTTGTGGATAAACCACAATCGGATTATACACAGGAGCGCTGCATTTGTCAATGGCAAAATATTTTTTTTATCAGGTTATATCTGCTGTTTTGACAATAAATCAGGGTCAAATATCGAATAGTGTCTGACCATTCCAGGGAATGTGCAGGTGGTCATAGGCAAGCTGGGTGGCGCAGCGGCCTCTGGGCGTACGGGTCAGGAAGCCCAGCTGCATCAGATACGGCTCATACACATCTTCGAGAGTAATGGCCTCCTCACCGATAGTTGCGGCCAGAGTTTCCAGACCGACAGGGCCGCCGCCATAATTCTGGATGATGGCGGTGAGCATTCTGCGGTCAATGGTATCCAGGCCCAGCTTGTCCACGTCCAGCCGTTCCAGCGCCAGATTGGCAGCTTCTTTGGTGATGGTTCCGTCACCGACCACCTGAGCAAAGTCCCGGACTCTGCGCAGAAAACGGTTGGCAATTCGGGGGGTTCCCCGGCTGCGGGAGGCAATCTCCATGGCACCGTCGGGGTCAATATCCATTCCCAGAATGGCAGCGGAGCGGGTGACGATCTTTGCCAGCTCCTCGTGGGTGTACAGCTCCAGCCGCAGGTTCACGCCGAACCGGTCACGCAGAGGGGCGGACAGCTGACCTGCCCGGGTGGTGGCACCGACCAGAGTGAATTTGGGCAGATCCAGCCGGATGGAGTTGGCAGAGGGGCCCTTGCCCACGATGATGTCAATGGCGAAGTCCTCCATGGCCGGGTAGAGAATTTCCTCCACGACCCGGTTGAGCCGGTGGATTTCGTCGATAAACAGGATGTCTCCCGGGTTCAGGTTCGTCAGCAGGGCGGCAAGATCTCCGGGCTTTTCGATTGCAGGGCCGGAGGTCACCCGGATTCCGGCACCCATTTCGTTGGCGATTACGCCGGCGAGGGTGGTTTTGCCCAGACCGGGAGGACCGTAAAGCAGGGTGTGGTCCAGCGGTTCGTTTCTCCGGCGGGCAGCTTCGATGTAAATGGACAGATTGCCCTTGGCTTTTTCCTGACCGGTGTAGTCGCTCAGGAGCTTGGGGCGCAGGCCGATTTCTCCGGCATCCTGAGGCACATAGTTGGGCGAAATCAGGGGAGAAACGGTTTCTTCGGAAAATTCAAGACTCATATCAAAACCTCCGGGTGGGAGCCGATGGCATCCGGGATCAGCCCTTGATGACCATGGCCCGCAGAGCGTAGCGGATCAGTTCTTCGGTGGAAGCGGCAGGATCGGCCCCCTTGAGTGCGGCGGCGATTTCTGCCGGGGAATAGCCCAGCTCCTGCAGTGCGGCGTTTGCCATGGCGGCGCTGCCCTGATTCTGGGGGGCGGGGACAGAAGGTCCGCCGGTGAAATCCAGCTCCAGATCGCCGCCGCCGACCTTGTCCTTAAGCTCCAGAATAATTCTCTGGGAAATCTTTCGGCCGATGCCCTGGGCGGCCATCAGCATTTTTTCGTCGCCGGTCATGACGGCCAGCGTAAAATTCTGGGGGCCGGAAGCCAGAATGGACATGGCGGCCTTGGGGCCGACTCCGTTGACAGAGGTCAGAAGCGCATAGCATTTCTGCTCCTCCCGGCTGGAAAAGCCGTACAGGTCGAAGCTGTCCTCCCGGATAGCCTCAGTGATGTAGAGCTTTGCAGGCTGGTTGAGCCTGAGCTGGGCGGCAGTATAGGCGGTCACATGGCAGCCGTAGCCCACGCCGCCGCATTCAACGACGGCAAGTCCCGGTTCCAGAACGGTTACCGGGCCGGAAACGTAGTAAATCATGGGAACCCTCCCTGTTTCTTCTGAAATTGTGCCAGCATGGAGGTGCTGGACCGGGCGTGGCAGAGTGCGATGGCGATGGCATCGGCGGCATCATCGGGCTTCGGCAGAGCATCCAGATGCAGCAGGCGCCGGGTCATATCCTGAACCTGATGCTTGGTGGCATTTCCGTAGCCGACCACGGACTGCTTGACCTGCATGGGCTTGTAGGAGAAAACCTCCAGCCCGGCCTGACGAATGGCCAGAAGAATCACGCCCCGGCTCTGGGCCACGCCGATGCCGGTGGTTACGTTCTGACCGAAAAACAGCTCCTCAATGGCTACCGCATCCGGGGCAGCCATTTTCAGAAGCTCTTTCATATCTTCATAGATCATTTCCAGCCGAGCGGAGAAATCCGCACCCGGCGGTGTGGTGATGGCACCGCATTTGAGCAGCCGGAACTGGCCCCGCTGGCCTTCGATGATGCCAAAGCCGGTGATGCCATATCCGGGATCGATTCCGAGAATGCGCATCAGATGCCTCCTCGGGCCAGCCGCACATAGCAGGCCAGAACGGTAATGACAAACACAACCAGTGCGATCCATGCACTGATGATCTGCCACCGGGGGCGGGGAACGTAGTTTCCTTCAGGGGTGGAGACGGACTCCAGTTCGTCTTTTTCTTTCATTTCCTGCTCCATAAAAAGTCACCTCACCTTTTATGATAGCACATATGTTCTGTTTTTCCTACAACTATTTTTTCTTTTCGGAAATCCGTGCATGATTTTGCAAAACCGGGAAAACCTAGGAGAGAAAAGGCGGTGGAGCAATGGAACGATTTTCTTGCACGACGGAAATTGTGTCCGGACCGGGCGCAATTTCGGTGCTTGGGACGCTGGGAGCCAGACGGCTGTTTCTGGTGACGGATCCCTTTTTTATGAAAAACGGCGCTGCCCAGAGGGTTGCGGCAGCGGCAGGCGCAGAGGAAACGGAATTCTTTGACCGGGTGGTTCCGGATCCGTCGGTGACTCTGGCGGCAGAGGGCACGGCCCGCCTGCGGGACTTCGGGCCGGACCTGCTGGTGGCACTGGGCGGGGGAAGTGCCATGGATTGTGCCAAGGCCATGCGCTTCTTTGCCGGAACCGGGTGCCGGTTTGCGGCGATCCCCACCACCTCCGGCTCCGGCTCGGAGGTGACGGATTTTGCGATTCTGACCCACGATGGGGTCAAGCATCCCCTTGTGGACAGGCAGCTGCGGCCGGATTACGCCATTCTGGACAGCGATTTTCTCACGGATCTGCCTGCGTCCCTGATTGCGGATGCGGGATTTGACGTGCTGACCCACGCGCTGGAGGCCTATGTGGCGAAAAATGCCGGAGCCTTCCCGGATGCGCTGGCCCGGGATGCATTCAGCACGGTGTATTCCCTGCTGCCGGCATCTTTTTCCGGCTGCCGGGAGGTGCGGCTGAAAATTCATCAGGCAGCCACTATGGCGGGGCTGTCCTTTACGATGGCGGGCCTGGGCCTGTGCCATGCGCTGTCCCACGCGCTGGGCGGTGCGTTCCACGTGCCCCACGGGCGGCTGAATGCCATTGTGCTTCCGGCGGTGATCGGGGCTAATGCGCCTGCAGCCATGCACCGCTACGGAGAGATTGCCCGGGCCGCCGGCATCGAAGGCACCGCCGACACCGTGGCGGTGCGGAACCTGCGCAGTGCACTGGTTTCCCTGCGGCGGCAGCTGGAGCTCCCGGCCACTCTGGCCCAGGCCGGCGTGCCGCCCCGGCAGGTACGGGAACGGACTCAGGCCATTACCGCAGCCGTGCTGGCAGATCCCTGCTGCGGAACGAACCCCGTGGTACCGGACGAAAAGCTGGTGAAAAGCATCCTCGGGGAGGTTACCGGCCGTGGGTGAGACGTTGCGCAGTGTGGGACTGGACGTGGGGACCACCTCCACCCAGATGGTGCTTTCCCGGCTGACGGTGGAGAACCGGGGGTCCTCCTTCAGCGTGCCGGAAATGGAAATCACCGGACGGGAAATCATCTGGCGCAGTCCCGTGTATTTTACGCCCTTTCTGGATGAAACCCATGTAGACGGAGAAAAAATCCGGGAAATTCTGGCGGAAGAATACCGGAAAGCCGGAATTTCCCAGAAAGATGTGGACACCGGTGCGGTCATCATCACCGGCGAGACCGCCCGGAAGGAAAACGCCCGGGCAGTGCTGGAGGCGGTGTCGGAGTTTGCCGGAGAATTTGTGGCAGCCACCGCCGGCCCGGATCTGGAAAGCGTGCTGGCAGCCAAGGGTGCCGGTGCCACGGAATTTTCCCGGCAGACCGGAAAGACGGTTCTGCACATGGACATTGGCGGCGGCACCAGCAACCTTTCCCTGATTGCGGACGGGCAGATTCAGCGCACCGGCTGTCTGGACGTGGGCGGGCGGCTGATTACGTTCCGGAAAAACGGAGAAATTTCCTATGTTTCCCCGGCGCTTGCGCCTGTTTTTCACAGAAAGCCCGGAGAAATTCCCGAAAAAGCAGAGCTGGAAGCGCTGGCGGAGACGCTGGCCCGGGTCTTGGAAATGGCAGCCGGACTGCGGCCGGAAACGGAGCTTCTGCAAAAATTCTCCACAGGGGAATGCAGCGAGCTGTGGAAGCCTGCGCCGCCGGGGGCGGTGATTTCCTTTTCCGGCGGTGTGGCGGACTGTATTGAAACGGAGCACGCTGATCTGGAATTCGGGGATCTGGGGCCTCTGCTGGGCAGGGCCATCCGCCGGAGCCGGCTCTGCGGGGGAGAATACCGGCTGGGGACGGAAACCATCCGTGCCACGGTCATCGGCGCCGGATGTCACAGCGCCCAGCTGTCCGGCAGCACGGTATTTGTCCGGGGGATCTCTCTGCCGCGGCAGGACCTTCCCGTGGTGCATCTGACGGCCCGGGAGCAGGAAACGCCGGGGATCAGCCGCCGGATTTCGGAGCTTCTGGACCGGTTTGAAGGGGCGGTGCTGGCGCTTCCGGGCTGGAAAAGTCCGGATTACGGGAAAATCAGGGAACTTGCCGGGGAGATTGCCCGGGGCTTCGGTTCCCGGGAAATTCTGGTGTGTCTGGAAAACGACATGGCCAAGGCACTGGGACAGGCGCTGGCGCTGCAGCTGCCGGAAAGCCGGGGCTGCCTTTGCATTGACCGGGTCCGGCTGGAGCAGAACAGCTATCTGGACATCGGCGCACCTGCAGGCCCTGCACTGCCTGTGGTGGTCAAAACGCTGATTCTGAACCGGTGAAAATCAGTAAGGGGGATTCTATGAAGTTAAAAACCACATTGTTGGGGAAAACCTACACATTTGACAGCCTCAAACAGGTTATGGCCAAGGCCAATGAGGAAAAAACCGGCGACCAGCTGGCACGACTGGCAGCGGAATCCGCACAGGAGCGGGTGGCTGCCAAGGTGGTTCTGTCGGAGGTGACTCTGCAGGAGCTGCGGGAGCATCCGGCGGTGCCCTATGAAGAGGATGAAGTCACCCGGATCATTCAGGACGATCTGAACGAAACCGTTTACAACAGCATCCGCGGCTGGACCGTCAGCGACCTGCGGGAGTGGATTCTGTCGGAAAAGACTACCTGCGACGATATCCGCAAGCTCAGCCGGGGCCTGACCTCGGAAATGATTGCGGCGGTGGCGAAGCTGATGAGCAATCTGGATCTGATCTACGGAGCCAATAAAATTACGGTGACAGCCCACTGCAACACCACCATCGGCCTGCCCGGGACCCTGTCCTGCCGCCTGCAGCCCAATCACACCACCGACGATCCGGAGGGCATCACGGCCTCTGTTCTGGAGGGCCTGAGCTTCGGCGCAGGCGATGCGGTGATCGGACTGAACCCGGTGACAGATTCTCCGGAGCAGATCGGGAAAATTCTCCGTCGGTTCCGGGAAATCAAGGAACACTGGCAGATTCCCACCCAGATCTGTGTGCTGGGCCATGTGACGGCGCAGATGCAGGCCGTCCGGGCGGGGGCACCGTCGGATCTGATTTTTCAGTCCATTGCCGGCAGCCAGAAGGGCAACGAGGCCTTCGGCTTTTCAGCCCAGACGCTGGAAGAGGCCCGGGCGCTGATGCTCCGGCAGGGTACCTGCGAAGGTCCCAACGTGCTGTACTTTGAAACCGGTCAGGGGTCCGAGCTGTCGTCGAATGCCCATTTCGACACGGATCAGGTCACTATGGAGGCCCGGTGCTATGGCTTTGCCCGGCATTTTTCGCCGTTTCTGGTCAATACGGTGGTGGGCTTCATCGGACCGGAATACCTGTACGATGCCCGTCAGGTTACCCGGGCAGGTCTGGAGGACCACTTTATGGGCAAGCTCTCCGGAATCAGCATGGGCTGTGACTGCTGCTACACCAACCACATGAAGGCGGACCAGAACGACATCGAGAATCTGGCAGCTCTTCTGACCATGGCTGGCTGCAATTATTTCATGGGCATTCCCCACGGGGATGACATCATGCTCAGCTATCAGACCACAGGCTTCCGGGAGACGGCGGCGCTGCGGGAGATCACCGGAAAAACAGCCATTGCGCCCTTCCAGAAGTGGCTGGAAACCATGGGCTTTGTGGAAAACGGACATCTGACAGCCAAGGCCGGCGATGGCTCCAGCCTGCTGTTCTAAGGGAGGCAGAACATGAACAAAGAGGAACTGACCGCCCTTGTGGCGGAAATTCTGGGACAGACCCGGCAGGAGGCCGGCAGCTGCGCACCGCAGACACCGGCCCCAGCGCGGAAGCAGGTTCCGGCGGTCAAATCCGCCGAAACCCGGGAGCAGACCCCGGAGGGCGAGGAAGCTGCGGATGTGACCCGGCTGGATCTTCGAAAGCTGTATCTGGTGGAAAATCCCCAGAACGGCGAAGCATTTCAGAAGCTGAAGCTGAAAACCCCTGCCCGGCTGGGAAACGGCAAGTGCGGTGCCCGGTACAAAACCGTGACCATGCTGCGCTTCCGTGCGGACCATGCTGCGGCGCAGGATTCGGTATTTTCCCAGATTCCGGAGGATTTTGCGGAGAAAAACGGCATGATCGAGGTGAAAACCCGGTGCAGAGACAAGGAAGAGTACCTCAAGCGCCCGGATCTGGGCAGAACCTTTGATGCGGAAAATCAGGACAAAATCCGGGCCGCCGTGCCTCAGACCCCGGTGGTTCAGATCGTGGTGGGAGACGGGCTGTCCTCGGCAGCAATTCTGGAAAACAGCATGAACTGCATGGCGGCGCTTCTGGACGGGCTGAAAATCCGGGGCATTCCCGCATCCGCGCCTATTTTTGTCCGCTATTGCCGGGTCGGTGCCGGGGATGCGGTGGGCGATGTGACCGGCTGCGAGCTGGTCTGCGTGCTGGTGGGAGAGCGGCCCGGTCTTGTGACGGATAAGAGTATGTCGGCCTATCTTACCTACCGGCCCCACACGGGGGTGTCGGAATCCTGCCGGACGGTGGTTTCCAACATCCACGCTCAGGGAACGCCGGCGGTGGAGGCCGGTGCCTATCTTGCTGAGCTGATCGAGAAAATTCTCAAGCGGAAGGTCTCCGGCGTGGGGCTTCATCTGGAGGCGGCGAGATGACGAAAATTCTTGCTGTGCGCTATCTTGCCAATGCATCTGCCGGCCTGTGCCGGGGTCTGGGCGCGCCGGAAAATATGCCCAGCCTGGGAATGCTGACTACAGACTGCGACGATGCAACCTATATCGCTCTGGATGCGGCAACCAAGGCAGCAGATGTGGTTGTCTGCTTCGGCAGAAGCTTTTATGCCGGTGCCGCCAACGCCACAACGCCCAACGCCGGCGAAGTGATGGGCGTTCTGGCGGGAGCCACGCCCGGGGCGGTTCGCAGCGGCATGGAGGCGGCAATTTCCACACTGAGCAGGGTGGGCTTTGAGCAGGCGGGGCAAGTGCCTTACCTTGCCCATACGGTGGCCAGCGTGGGAACGTATCTGGCATCAGAAGCACAGGTTCCGGCAGGCTCTGCCGTGGCTTATCTGATCGCACCGCCGCTGGAAGCCATGTACGCCATGGATGCGGCGCTGAAGGCGGCAGATGTGCGCCTGTGCAGGCTGATTACGCCGCCGTCTGAGACAAACTTTGCAGGCGGGCTGCTTACGGGCACCCAGAGTGCCTGCGAAGCTGCCTGCGGAGCCTTTGCCGCAGCCGTGGCAGAGGTGGCGGCTTCTCCCCGGGAAAACTGAGGCAGGGATGAACAGAAAGGGTGTCAAAAATGGAACTGGATAAGGATCTGGCAGCCCGGCAGGAGGCCCGGGCACTGTGCCGCAGGGCAGAGCAGGCGCAGAAAATTCTGCGGGGCTTTTCTCAGGAACAGCTGGACAAAATCGTGGAGGCTGCCGCCGCTGCATTTGCCCAGGCAGCCCGGCCTCTGGCAGAGCTGGCGGTACAAGAGACGGACTTCGGCAATGTGTCTGACAAGTATGAGAAAAACAAATTTGCCTGCGACCGTGTTCTGCAGGCAATCCGGGGCATGAAAACCGTGGGCGTTTTGCGCAGGGAGGATAAGCTCTGGGAGATCGGCGTTCCGGTTGGGGTCATCGGGGCCATTGTACCCAGCACCAATCCCACCTCTACCGTGTGCTACAAGACGCTGATTGCCCTCAAATCCGGCAACAGCATTGTGTTTTCGCCCCATCCCAAGGCAGCAGGCTGCACGCTGAAGGCAGCGCAGATTCTGTCTGCGGCGGCAGAGCAGGCCGGTGCGCCTGCCGGAGCGGTCAGCTGTCTGTCCATGGCTTCCATGGCCGGCTGTCAGGAGCTGATGACGGCTCCGGAGGTCAGGCTCCTGCTGGCCACCGGCGGACCTGCCATGGTCAAGGCGGCCTATTCCTCGGGAAAACCGGCCATCGGCGTGGGAGCGGGCAACGGCCCGGCCTATATCCACCGCTCGGCGGATGTGTCCCATGCTCTTGACTGCATCGCCCGGTCGAAAACCTTTGACAACGGTACGGTCTGCGCTTCGGAGCAGAGCATCGTGGTGGAGCAGAGCATGGAGCAGACCGTGAAAACGGCAGCTGCAGAAAAGGGCTTTTACTTCATGTCCGCGGAGGAGGCGGGGAAGCTTTCAAAGCTGCTTTTCCGTCCCACCGGGGCGCTGAATCCGGAAATCGTGGGAAAAAGCGCGGAAATGCTGGCGAAAAAGGCCGGGTTTCCCGTTCCTGCCGGTACCAGAATACTGGTTGCCCGGGAGAATGAGGCAGGTCCCACCCGACCTTATTCGATGGAAAAGCTCTGCCCGGTGCTGGCGTTTTTTGTCATGAAGGACGAAGATGCGGTGCTTGAGCGGGTTGTGGAGGTGCTGACGCTGGAGGGCCGGGGCCACACCTTTGTCATCCACGCACAGGATGAGCAGGTGATTGCCCGGTTTGCCGCAGAGGTGCCCGTCTCCCGGTTTCTGGTGAATACGCCTGCGGCGCTGGGCGGCATCGGTGCCACCACGAAGCTGTTCCCGGCGCTGACTCTGGGCTGCGGAGCGGTAGGCGGCAGCAGCTCCTCGAACAACATTTCTCCCATGGATCTTATAAACATCCGAAGGGTCGCCTGGGATACGGGGGACACTCCGGCTGCACAGGTCAGTGATGATCTTGTGGAAAAAATTGCACGCAAAATTCTGGAACGACTGAACTGAAAGGATGAACACGATGGATACAAATTCTCTGGGTATGATCGAAACCAAGGGCCTGGTGGGGGCCATTGAAGCAGCAGATGCCATGGTCAAGTCTGCCAATGTGCAGCTGGTGGGCAAGGAGCAGGTGGGCGGCGGTCTGGTGACCGTTATGGTCCGGGGCGATGTGGGTGCTGTCAAGGCAGCCACCGATGCCGGCGCAGCCGCAGCGGAAAAGGTGGGCGAGCTGATTTCCGTCCATGTCATTGCAAGACCTCACGCCGAGGTGGACGTGATTCTGCCTCACGGCCGCAGCAGACAGCCTGAGGGGAAGGCCTGATGCTGCTTTCTCTGCCTGCGGTGCGGGATAATATCCGCAACCGGGACGGAAAACGGGTGTATTTTCTGCACCCGGGGGATCAGCTGACCAGCGAGGCAAGGGATTTTCTGACCCGGGAGCGGATTGAGATCCGGCCTGCGGAAACGGCGCAGATCACGCAGTACCGGCTGCTGTCGGGAGGCTTTCTCCCGGAAAAGCCGGAGCATCTGACTCATCTGTCCGGGAATCTGCTTGTGCCGAAGACCCATCCGAGAATCGTTTTCCGGGGGAAAATCGATACGCTGGAGGCCGGGCTGATCCTGTGCATCCAGCAGGTGCCGGAATTTTCGGAAGAGCTGGGGGAAATTCTGTCCCTGTCCCGGCAGATTATCCGCTGCGAAGTGATGGACGAGCCGCTGAAGTGGGAAAAGCTCTGCGGCATGACCGAGGAGGAGCTGCACAGGCGCAGCCATTTTCCGCAGGATTTCTACGGACAGCCCCATTTCATGCCGGAGCCTTCCGACGGCCGGGAGATTGCCCTGCTCAACCGCAGCCGCTGCGCGGCCCGGGAGGCAGAACTGGCGGCAGCGGCGGCGTTTTCCGACGAAAACGGAAATCCTACCCGGGAGGATATTCTGCAGGCAGCAAACCGCATGAGCAGCATGATCTATCTTCTGATGATCCGGAAAAAAGCAGAAAGGGAGGGATCTTCGTGGAACAGATCCAGGCGCTGACAGAGGCACTGATGGACCGGCTTTTCGTGGAAATCGAGGCATCCGGGCGGCATGTGCATCTGACCCGGGAACAGGTCCAGACCCTGTTCGGCCATCCGCTGACCCCGGCGCGGGAGCTTTCCCAGCCGGGCCAGTATCTGGCGGAGGAACGGGTGACGGTGGCAGGTCCCCGGGGGAAATTTGAAAATGTGGCGGTGCTGGGGCCTCCCCGCCGGGAAGGTCAGGTGGAAATCTCCCTGACGGACGGCAGAACCCTGGGCATCCGCCCGCCGGTCCGGCTGTCCGGCGATGTGGCGGACACCCCAGGGGCGGAGATTATCGGACCGGTCGGCAGGATCACCCTGCCCCGGGGCGTTCTGGCGGCAAAGCGCCATGTGCATCTGCGCCCTGAGGATGCGGAAAATTTCCACGTCCGGGACGGGCAGTGCATCCGCCTGCAGGCCTGTACCGACAGACCCGTGATTTTTGCGGATGTGGTGGTCCGGGTTTCACCGGAATTTGCCCCCCGGGTGCATCTGGACACCGACGAGGCCAACGCCTGCGGCCTGCGTCCGGGAGATCTGGGGAGGATTCTGCCATGATCCGGGCGCTTCTTTTGGGGGCACAGCCCGGAAATCTGGAAGGATACGAGTATGTTTCGTCGCCGCCCTACGATGCGGTGGTCATCGGCTCGCTGACTCTGGGGCAGCTGCTGAAATTCCGGCAGGAGGCGGTGCTTTCGGCTCTGGCTGAGGGGAAAGCCGTCTACCTGTACACCCCGGGGCTTCCGCAGTCGCCGGGAAACCGGGCTTTGAGTGCGGCGCTGACCTCTGCCCAGCGGGAGCTGAAAAGCTACGGCGTGATTTTTACCGACGGCGGCAGAAAGCGGCTGGTGACGGCAGAGGAAGCCAGAACGCTCCGCCAGACAGGGCAGCGGCCCGGACCCGGGGCGGTGCTGACGCCGCTGGCCCGGGAAATACTGGAGGGATCGATTTGAAAATTGGTAAAGTGACCGGCTCCGTGTGGGCCACCCGGAAGGCGGACTGCCTGATGGGCCAGACATTTCTGGTGGTTGCGGCAGGAGAAGAGGAACTGGTGGCAGCAGATCAGGTAGGTGCCGGAATCGGGGACCGGGTGCTTCTGGCAACGGGAACGGTAGCGTCCCGGTACTGCATGGATGCGCCGGTGGATGCAGCGGTGGTGGCGATTCTGGATCAGGAGGAGCACCATGTCCGTTCATGAGATCCTGATCGGAATCATGGGAATCTTTGCCCTCATCGGAGCGGTTGACCGGATTTTCGGCAGTCGGCTGGGACTGGGCGGAGAATTTGAAAACGGAATTCTGGCAATGGGCTCGCTGGCGCTGGCCATGCTGGGTATCATTGCTCTGGCACCTGTGCTGTCGAATCTGCTGCGTCCGGTGGTGGTGCCGCTGTACCGTCTGCTGGGCGCGGACCCGGCCATGTTCGCAGGAACCATTCTGGCCTGCGATATGGGCGGAGCGCCTCTGGCCATGGAGCTTGCCGGCAGCCGGGAGGCCGGCCTGCTGGGCGGTGTGATTGCCGGGTCCATGCTGGGCGCTACCGTGGTGTTTACCATTCCCGTGGCCATGGGCATCCTGAATAAGGGGGATTATCCGGCAATGGCCAAGGGAATCCTCTGCGGTGTGGTGACCATTCCTCTGGGCGTGCTGACGGCGGGGCTGGCGGCAGGCTTTCCGGCGGGCATGGTACTGCACAATCTGGTCCCCATCGTGCTGATGGCGGCGCTGATCGTACTGGGGCTGTGGAAGGCGGAAAACGCCATGATCCGTGGCTTTGCGGTGTTCGGAAAGGTGGTCATCGGCCTGATTACCTTCGGGCTTGGAGCTGCCATTTTGCAGAATCTGACGGGCTTTGCCCTGATTCCCGGCCTTGCGCCGCTGGAGGAGGGGTTCCAGACCGTCGGAAGCATTGCCATTGTGCTTGCCGGAGCCTTTCCGCTGGTCCGGGTGATCACCAGAGTGCTGAAAAAACCGCTGACGGCGCTGGGACAGCGTCTGGGAATCAATGAGACTGCGGCGGCGGGGCTGATTGCCAGCCTTGCCAACTCTATCGCAGCCTTCGGAATGGTGGAGAAGATGGACCGTCGGGGCAAGGTGGCAAACATCGCATTTGCCGTGTCCGGGGCCTTTGTATTCGGGGATCATCTGGGCTTTGCCGCCGGGTTTGCGCCGGAGGTGCTGGGGCCGCTGATCCTGGGAAAGCTTATCGGCGGCATCAGTGCCGCAGCGCTGGCGCTGTTTCTGACCCGGAAGGAATAAAGAGGGAATTTAAGGTTGACAAAACCCGGTAATTTCGTCTATAATAGACCCATAATTTGCAAAAGCTGTGAAGAGGAGAGTACGTCGGAGGAACCGTCCAGAGAGCCCCGGTTGCTGGAAAGGGGTGCGGAAGAGCCCGTCGGAACATGGCCTTGGAGCCGGACTGTCGACCAGGTAGGCTGTCCCGGGTGCGCCCGTCACTGCGCTTATGAGGCAGATCCGTCCGGACCTGCGAAACAAGGTGGTACCGCGTCAGATTTTGTCGCCCTTGAGTGTATGCTCAGGGGCGATTTTCAGTTATACAGGAGGAAGAAGATTATGTGCGAAAAGTGCAAAGGCAATTTTTACATCACCACACCCATCTACTATCCGTCCGATAAGCTTCATATCGGACATACCTACTGCACCGTGGCAACCGATGCCATGGCCCGGTTTAAGCGCCTGCAGGGCTACAACGTCATGTTCCTGACCGGCACCGACGAGCACGGCCAGAAGATCGAGGACAAGGCCAAGGAGGCCGGCATTACCCCCAAGCAGTTTGTTGACAACATCGTGGAAGGCCCCCGGGGCGTCAAGGATCTGTGGAAGCTGATGAACATCTCCAACGATCGCTTCATCCGTACCACCGACGACTATCACGTTGCTGCCGTTCAGAAGATTTTCAAGAAGATGTACGAAAACGGCGACATCTACAAGGGCACCTACAAGGGCAAGTACTGCAAGCCCTGTGAATCCTTCTGGACCGAGAGCCAGCTGGTGGACGGCAAGTGCCCCGACTGCGGACGGGAGGTGCAGGATGCAGAGGAGGAAGCATACTTCTTCCGCCTTTCCAAGTACGCAGACAGAGTTCAGGATCTGCTGGAAAACACCGATTTCCTGGAGCCCAGATCCCGCGTCAACGAAATGGTCAACAACTTCATTAAGCCCGGTCTGGAGGATCTGTGCGTTTCCCGTACCAGCTTCTCCTGGGGCGTTCCCGTGGACTTTGACCCGGGCCATGTGGTCTATGTGTGGGTGGATGCCCTGTTCAACTACATGACGGCACTTGGCTACATGAACGACAGACACGACGATCTGAAGGACTTCTGGCCTGCAGACGTTCACTTTGTGGGCAAGGAAATTGTCCGCTTCCATTCCATCATCTGGCCTGCTATGCTCATGAGCATGGGCCTGCCCCTGCCCAAGAAGGTATTCGGCCACGGCTGGCTGCTGCTCGACGGCGGCAAGATGAGCAAGTCCAAGGGCAACGTGGTGGATCCCTACGTTCTGGCAGAGCGCTTCGGCGTGGATGCCCTGCGGTTCTTCCTGCTGCGGACCTTCCCTTTCGGCTCTGACGGAAACTTCTCCAATGAGGCTCTGATTTCCACCATCAATGTGGACCTGGCCAACGATCTGGGCAATCTGGTTTCCCGTACCGTTGCCATGGCACAGAAATACTTCGGCGAAAAGCTCCCCGCCCAGCAGCTGGCAGACGAGGAAAAGGACGCCGAGCTGGTTTCCATGGCATCCGGCCTGCGGACCAGATACGAAGAGCAGATGGAGCACTATGCCTTCCAGAACGCACTGGCAGAGATCTTCAAGGTTATCTCCCGTGCCAACAAGTATATCGATGAAAACGCTCCCTGGGTCCTGGCAAAGAGCGAGGAGAACAAGCCCAGACTGGCAAGAGTTCTCTACAACCTGCTGGAAACCGTCCGCATCTGCGGCGGCCTGCTCAGCCCCTTCATGCCCGCAACCTCCGAGGAGATTGCAAAGCGCCTGGGCGGCGCTGCCATGGACTGGGACAGCCTGGGTGTCTTTGGAACCCTGCCCTGCGAGGTGGCAACCGTTGCCGGTCCCGCCCTGTTCCCCAGAATCGACATGGACAAGGAGCTGGCTGCTCTGGAGGAGCTGACCAAGCCCGCTGTTGAGGAAGAGGAAGATCCCCTGCCCGAACCTCTGCCCCAGATCGAGTTTGACACCTTTGAGAAGGTGGAGATGACGGTGGTGAAGGTCCTGACCTGCGAGGCCGTCAAGAAGAGCAAGAAGCTGCTCAAGTTCACTCTGGACGATGGCACCAAGGAGCCCCGTCAGATTCTCTCCGGCATCGCTGCTTACTACAAGCCCGAAGAGCTGGTGGGCAAGACCCTGGTGGCTGTGACCAACCTGGCACCCCGGAAGATGATGGGCCAGGAAAGCTGCGGCATGCTGCTTTCTGCAGAGCGGGGCGACAAGCTCCAGCTGGTGATGCTCAACGACAGCGTACCTGCCGGCAGCCGTCTGGTGTAAGGAAAATAACAAGGAACCGCCCCGGTTTTCCGGGGCGGTTTTTGCAAAGGAGATCAGCATGAAAGCAGACTGCCATATCCATATGGTTTTAGACGGTGTCAACTGGAAAGCTTCCATCGACAGGCATCGGCAGACACCGGACACCGCCCGGATCCGGGAAACCCTGGCCCGCTACCGGGATCTGGGATTTACCTATCTGCGGGACGGCGGCGACCGGTGGAACGCAGGCGGAACCGCCCGGGCACTGGCCCCGGAATACGGCATCACCTACCGCACGCCGCTGGCACCGCTGTGCATGGCGGGGCACTACGGCGGATTTATCGGAGAAAAGTTTGCCTCCTTCCGGGAATACCGGGAACGGATCCGGCAGCACCGGGCAGACGGCTGCGACTTTATCAAGATCATGATTTCCGGCATCATGGATTTCGACCGTTTCGGCGTCATGTCGGAAGAACCCCTGCCCCCGGAGGACATCCGGGAGATGATCCGCATTGCCCACGAGGAGGGCTTTCCGGTAATGGCCCATGCAAACGGCGCCGAAACCGTCCGGGCGGCGGCAGAGGCCGGGGTGGACTCCGTGGAGCACGGGGCCTATCTGGATGACGAGGCACTGCAGGCCATGTATGAGGCGGGTACCGTCTGGGTTCCCACCCTGTCGGCGGTGGGAAATCTGCGGGGCAAGGGCCGGTTTGACGAGCAGGCGGTGTGCCGGATTCTGGAAAGCGCCCGGGAAAATGTCCGCAGATTTGCGGATATGGGCGGCCTTCTGGCCCCGGGAACGGATGCAGGTGCCTGGGCCGTGCCCCATGGCAGCCTGACGGAATATGCGCTGCTGGAGGAATGCCTTGGCGCGGACACAGAGCAGATTCTGGATGCCGGCATCCGTGCCATCCGCAAAAAATTCTGAAAAAACCGGTGCAGATCTGTTCTGCACCGGTTTTTCTGAAGTTACAGCAGGGATTTTCCTTCCCAGTCCTTGTCCGGGGCAATGCCCATCAGACGAACAATGGTGGGGGCGATGTCCATGATATTGGCATTTTCCAGCTTTTTATCGGGGCCGAAATCCGGACCGAGGGCGATGATGGGGATGGTCATGTCTTCGGGGATGTCCAGACCGTGGCACCGGTCATGTCCGCCGTGGTCGGCGGTGATGAAGACGGTGTATTCTTCCGGCAGCTGTTCGAGCAGCTGCTCAATCAGCTCCCAGCAGTGTTCAACGGCTTCCATGTATTCGCTGCCCATCCAGCCGTGGCCGTGACCGGCGGCATCGGGAGAGCCGAAGTAGACGAAGGCAAAATCGGGAGCGGAAGCGGAGATGTACGCCATGGCCTCCCGGGCCACCATCCGGTTGGCTTCCCGGTATCCCAGAGCGCCGCCGCTGCAGAAGAAGGAGCAGGCCAGAGAGCCGGGCCGTGCCAGATCCCGCAGCTCTTCCCAGTTGTAGAAAAAGGCGCTGGTTTTGTCGTGGGCGGCCAGCACCTCGCACAGACCCCGGACAGGCCGGACCTGAGGCATATAGGTGTTGGTGGTGGTACCGTGGCGGGAAGGCTCCACGCTGTGGAACAGGGACATATGGCACGGCAGGGTCACAGAGGGCATGACGGTTCTGGCATCCAGCGCACAGGATGCTTTTTCCATGATTTTGCGGGCGCGGGGCACGTTTTCCAGAGCATCGGGCCGCATTCCGTCGGCCAGAATCAGGATAGTTTTCATAGACAGATTCCTCCCAGTTTATTCTCCGGCCGGAACATGGCTGTTCCGGCTGCGCTTAAGATTCAAAGGTGATTTCCACAGGACGGGGCAGTGCCAGCTTGCATTCTGCCTCAATGCATTTGATGATGCCGGCAATGGTGGGGCAGGCGGCGTGTCCGGGGAAATTGTCGGAAGCGTATTCGTAAAAAGCGTTTTCACCGGGCCTGCACAGGCAGATTTCAAAGGCATCGAAGGTATCGCCCAGTTCCTCGAACATTTTCCGCACTGCCGGACAGGCGGAAACACATTTGACGGTCACTTCCATGCCATCCTCGGATTCGGCCTGAACCTGCGTGATCAGACCGCAGACACCGGGATTGATTTTTACTTTTGTCATAAAAATTCCTCTCTTCGGTGGGATGGTTTTATTCATTATATATACCTGTGAAAACAAAGTCAACAGCTGCAGCCCCTCCCGGGAAAGGAAAAACCCGGGCGAAAATTAAAAAACTTAATCGCCAAAGTAAAATACCTGAGGTATCGTGGTTGTACGGAGCTTTCCGATGTGGATACACACGGCAGAAATGGGAATGGAACAACCTGCATTGTCCTTCGGTTTGACGATGATACCGTGCTGAAAGAAATGCAGAGCAGCGCGCTGTGGAAAACTTTTCCTCCGGATGAAACCCTGCAAACGCTGATCTATGGTACAGAGGATGAAGATAGTGAAATCGGCCCGTTTTTGAACGATGGAAACGGTGGGCCGCCGGTGCCGGTAATCCGGAACGGCTGTTATTTTTCCGCGACTGCCATTCGGACGGGGAAACGGATATTCTGCAGCGCGGTTCGTTCAACTTTACGGTTGGGCTGTATGATTCGGACGAGAATACGCTGTTCTTCTGCAGACTGGATACCTGAGGAGACAAAGGCAGTTCCGGCAGACTTCCGGAAAATGCACACAATGGGAAGCAAAGGCCCCGGACACCAGCGTGTCCGGGGCCTTATCGGCTGTGGGGTCTGCGGGCGTTGTCTGAGCTGCGGGGTTATTGCGCCATATTTTTCACTTCCCGGGAAAGCCGCAGCCGATGATGCACCGTCAGAAAGCCCAGATACAGGCACACCGTCACAATGGAAATCAGCCCCAGATCCCGCTGGGCCGAATAGGAAATGAAGTCTGTGCCCATAATCAGCAGATGCGCCAGAAGATAGGCCGGCGGAAAAAGCGCCAGACGTTCGGTCCAGACTGCGGCTTTGGGATGCCTGCGCAGAGCAAGCCGCATGATCAGCAGAACAAGCAGCAGTCCGAAGGCCAGAACGCAGTAATATCCCGGAATCAGCCGGGGCAGGGAGACCTTGCCGGAGTATTCCGGAGTGCTTCCCCAGATCAGGGTATCATCCTGCCCGTTGTTGGAGCAGTAATAGATCCGCTCGGGCAGGCTGTCCAGGGTCAGAGTCTGAATCCCCCGGGCGGAGATTTTCCGGTCCCATTTGCTGGTCCAGGCCTCCAGTGTACCGCAGACCTTTCCCGGAAGACTTTCGTCGGAGTCGGTGGTGTAGCGGTAATCCGTCACCCGGTCAGAAAAACGGATGCAGATGCAGCCGTCCGGATTTTCTGTCAGGGTCAGAAGTTCCGGCGAGTAGGGGAGATATTCCGGCGCATCCAGTACGGCAAAGACAGAAATCAGCAGCACGGCCACGGTAACGGCGGTCAGCACTATGGCCTGTACTCTGCGCAGGGTCATTTTTTTCTTCAGCTGCTTCAGCGGAAGTTCAGCGCTGTCCTGAGGCAGCTCGGGCATTTTTTCGTTTTCATACAGTGCCCGGCATTCCGGGCAGCTGTTCAGGTGATCCCTGACAAACGAAGCAGTGTCCGGGCTGACCATGTCTTCGGCATAAAGCGCGAGCAGATCCCGGACGATGCTGCATTCATGTTTCATAAGTTTCCTCCTCCAGTTGTTTTCTGATTCGTGTACAGGCCCGATGATAGGTCACACAGGCCCAGTTTTCTGTTTTTCCATAGAGTGTTCCGATCTGCCGAAAGCTCAGCTGGGCATAAACACGCCACATAAAAACCTCCTTGTACGGCTCCGGTATGCTGTGAAGAATGCGCCGGATCTGCAGCACATCAGCCTGCCGGACAAGGCCCTCCTCCGGGGACGGATCTCCCGGAAGCTCCGGAAGTTCGCAGTACGTCGTCTGCTGTTTCTCCTGCCGGAGCTGGCTGAAGTACAGATTTTTTGCAATCTGGCACAGCCATACCCGGATATCGCAGTCTCCCCGGAAGTGCTTCAGCGCATCCATGGCCTTCAGGAAGGTTTCGCTTGCGATTTCTTCGGCGATTTGCTCGCTGCCGGACAGACGGCGGATGTAGCGGTAGACATCTGTCAGATACGTTCGGTAGATCTGTTCAAAATCATCCACACCTTTGCCTCCTTTCCTCTATATGACGGAAGAACATCCGGAATCTTACAAAAATCCGGAAGAAAATTTTTCTGTTCCGTTTCAGTATACCACAGCTCCCGGAAAAGGACAGAGCCTGCCCGGAAAAACGCCCCGCTTTCTGCACATGTCAGAAAGCGGGGCGTATATTTGCAGCGGCGCTTATTTGCGGCTGAAGCGGAAGTCACATTTGTCGAATCCCTCCGCAAGGGTCATGGTGCGTTTCAGGTGGATGCCCATCATTTCGCTGGTCATGTAGTCCAGACGGCACAGATATTTTGCGTATTCGGGACAGCCTTCATCCTGACAGAGCTTGCACACACCGCAGGCATGGTAGTCAAAACCGAATTCAAAATCGTCGCCCTGTTCGATAATATCCACGATCCAGTCGTTTGGATATTTTTTCTCGTGGGTTTCCCGGGACCATTTTCTGCGTGCTTCCATGCGCTTTTGGGAAAAGTAGCTGTCCGCGCTGCCCATGGTCATCCGATAGACCCGGGAATTGCGCAGTCCGTTTTCCAATATGGTGCAGTTTTCCTCCGGTGTCAGACCGTCACAGCGGTTGAGCGCAATCAGACAGGCTGCCAGACCGTAGGCTCCGAGGAGTGTGTTTCTGCTTCCGATGTCCGAAGCCCGGTGAACAATATCCCGGTAGGTTTTTTGGACACTTCTGCGCATGGTTTTGTCGGGAAGTTCTTTTTTTACGATTCCGTCGAGAAGCAGTCCCAGCACCCGGAACGTCACATTGTATTTCATGGAATTACCCCTCCTGCTGCGTCAGACTGATCTTGTTTCGGAGTTCCTATTTCGGATATGATTCTGCATAAAAATCCTGTATAGAACCCGGAAAGCACGCCTCCGTCGTGGAGTCAGTGGCCAGCCCTGCTTTCAATCTCTACCAGTTCGAAGCGGTAGATCTGAGGGCACTGCGGGTATTTTTCCCGGTCAACCTTGCTTAAAAACATGGCCTTGGGGCGGACCCACAGGCTGCCGTCCCCGTAGAGCTTTCGGTAAATTACAAGGGCTTCGCCTGTTTCCGAGTCGAAGGCCTCGTCCTCCACAAGATAATAGTCGCCCTTGAAATGGCGGTACACACGATGCTTTTTCAGTTCCTGCATAATAAAGCTCCTTTTTCTGCCGGGTTCGACAGATGTTGAATGTGGTTTTGTGATTTTCAGGCAGTTTCTGCTTACTGCAGCCCCATGATGAAGAGATTTCCTGCCAGAATGGGCAGAAGCGTCCAGCTGACGTACCGGACTATCAGCTCCCAGGCGGACGGTTCTGCATCTTCGGCGTCCCGGATCTGCAGCCGCAGTCCAAACCGAAACAGCTCGTCGGCAAACAGAATGGAAACCGCCGTAAGGACGCACAGAAGCATGCCGCCGAACCAGACCAGCCAGTTTCCTTTGCTGGTCATGATGGGACCTGCCATCAGCCGGATGATGTCGCTGGCGGTGGGGGCCATGGGATCCTCCGGTTTATTGTTATCGTGGAAGGTCAGACCCTGGGAGGTGTAGCTGAAGGAAAAATCCGGCTTTTCGAAAGAGCCGTCTGCGCTGCAGAGGGTACAGATGCCGTCCTGCTTCTGCACGCCGCCCCGGAAGAGAAGCTTTTCCCCGTCCCAAAGTGAAATGCCGGTCATGTGTGCAGATGTCTGGCCTTTCGGAACAGCGGCGGGATCTTCCGTCACCGTATAGGGACCGTAGGTTTTGCCGTCATACACAAATTCCACGGACGACTCCGGAGAGACGGTAAAGCGGGCGGCCTTTCCATGAATTCTGCCGGAATATACTGTGCAGCCATTTTCCCGGGACGGAACGAGAATGACAGTATGGTATGCAAATCCCTTTCGGTGAATGGTTACAGGATAGAGCACCGTAAATACCAGAGCCATGGCAGCAAGTAACAGCAAAATGGTCTTTTGGTACCAGTTTAAAGATTTGATTCTACTCATTTTGACACCTCATTTCTGAAAATTGAGTTCAGCCGGGCGAATCTGATAGATCCAATACAATTATAGCATACAAAAAACAAATGTGGCAGAGAAAAACTGTTTTGCCGCAGCTTGACGCAGAAGGAAAAACACTGCGGTGAAGCAGGCAAAAAAACAGGCTTCGGGACAGCAGAATTTGTAGAATATTGGTTGATATTGTTCCGAAAATAGAATATACTGTCGTTAACAGTCCTGCAAAAGACCGGGGAAAACCGTGCTGCATCAGAAGCGCAATGGAAAATTACGCGCTCGGACAGCCCCGGTGCTCTGCAGAAGAAAAGTTTATCTGGAAACGTCGGATTGGAGGACGGAAATATGGACAATCCCCAGAACAGACAGAACTTACAGCGGAATATACGGATTTCCAATGTAATCACCGGCATATATGCGCTGGTATTTTGCTTTATTGCGGCGCTTGACGGAATAGGGATCAGTCTGTGCTGGAGTTCTGTCGGCACCCTGATGGACAGCGTGCGGGAAGCAGAGGCGGATTATGTCGGCGGCTTTGCAGTGATCGGCGGCCTTCTGGGAGCTGGAACAGTTACCATTTTTGGGGCATTTCTGATTCTGATTCTGATTGCGTGCGTAGTCTGCATCCTTATCTTTCTGACAGAAGGTATTGTCGGTTACTGTGTTTATCAGAAATTGAAAAATGAAGGATCCGGCTGGCAGCATGCAAAGGGGATAAAGGCAGATGCTATTGTGAAAATTGTGGTGGCATCGCTGGTGATTGCGCCCATGGCGTTTCTGCTGTTCAGTGCCCAGCTGCTTCCGGCGCTGTCGCTGATCGGTCCGCAGGTGGTTGTTCTGGTCCTGTCCATCGATACCCTCAGAATGCTGTCACGCAATCCCTTATAAATACAAGAAGTCCCGGACAGAAATTACTGCCGGGATTCTTGTTCATTCTGACAAAACAGGTTGCACGTTACTTTAAAAAAAATATAAAACCGTGAAACTGACGGAGGTGGTACAATGTCAAGGGGTATTATTATTTTTGGTCCGGCGGGTTCCGGAAAAACATCATTGGGAAAGTTAGTGGCAAAAGAATTGGAATTTCCATATTACGATATAGACGACTATATCTGGAGAAAGGACACGGATCTTCCTTTCACAAAGATGTATTCCCGAGAAGAGAAAATCAACAGACTGATGACTGCGATATCTCAAAGTGACCATTTCGTTATGGCCGGATCAATGGACAGTTTTCATGCACCTTTTGTGCCTTTGTTTGATTTAGCGATTCATTTAACCGCTTCTGTGGATACCAGAATAGGACGAATTCATAAACGTGAATACGAGCAATTCGGAGACAGAATTTTAGAAGGCGGAGACCTTTATGAAAATCATCAATCCTTCTTGGAATCTTCCAGAAAATATGATACGGATGGCTCACCCTCTATGAAAGTACATTCCGAATGGGCAGATACATTGCCGTGTAAGGTGCTGCGTTTAAGCGGAGAAGTTGGATTGGAAACAAACTTAAAGATTATTATAGCAGAATATCGGAATATCCGTAACAATCGGTAATTTTTCTGTATTTTACCCGTTTATCTCAAATGTGTTGTCCCAGATGGAAATTCCTCATGTCCGGCGGCCCGAGCATTCGGGACGGGAAGCCGGTGGATGCGGTAACAAATTTTGATTTGTGGGACAACAATGGTTAGATAAATTGGAATAAATCTAATACGAAAGGCTATAAGACAAAGAGGAGACTAGATATGCTTTTTCAATTCAATACATTTGCAGAATTAAATACGAAAAAGCTGATGCAAATATACATCGAAAGCAATACGGAAAATGCTGCGTACTTTTATCCGGATGAGACAGACACGCAGAAAGCTGTTCAGCTTTGTGAAAAAGGTTTCACAGAATTTCTGAAAGATGAATTTTTTGCGCAATCAGGTGGTACTTATTGGGTTCTGGAAGAAGATGGTCAATGGGTTTCAGCACTGAGAACTTCTTTCATCAAAGACAATCTCTATTACATTGAGGCTTTGGAGACAAAACCAGACTGTCGGAAACAGGGATATGCTGTAAAGCTTCTTCAGATGGTGGCTGAAGCATTAAAAGCCAACGGTTCCCTGGTGCTTTGCGATTGCGTAGACAAAAGAAATATTGCATCCTTGAATACACATTTAAAAGCAGGCTTTTCAATTGCTTCAGACGCAGGATTTGACTATTTGCAGGAAAAATATGATGATCAGGAATACGGTATGTCGTATAGATTCCCGGCGAACGAAATTTAAGGGAAGCAAAAGATAGATATCCTGTCAGGTTGATCACATGAATTACACGAACAGAGCGTTCAGTTTATTCCAATTTATCTAACAGAATCATATCGTACAAAACAACAATCGGCAGAGGGATTTTCCCTCTGCCGATTTTGAAGATTGTATCGTCACCGAGCGGTCGGGGCAGTAGCGAAAACTGCCGCACTGGACACGCATTGGGTGTCCGCCCTGCGGACCGATACCGAGCGGTGCCCTGAGGTGTTGTGATCATAGACCAGCTGAGCACGCATTGTCGGCGGCCACTGGCCGCTACGCTGCCGCGTTCAGCATATTCTCGATAAAAATACCGTAGCCCCTTGTGGGGTCATTGACCAGCACATGGGTCACAGCACCGACGAGCTTACCGTCCTGAATAATCGGGCTGCCCGACATGCCCTGGACGATGCCGCCTGTGGCTTTTATCAGCGCCGGATCCGTTACTTTCAGCATGAAATTCCGGCTGTTTCCCTGGTTTTCCGGATAAATTTTCAGGATTTCCACAGAATATTCCTGCGGCTCGCTGCCGGAAACCGTAGACCGGATCATGGCAGGACCCGTGTGCAGCTGACCCGGCTCGGCTACCGGAACGGGCTGCCCGGTCCAGCCGTCCGGACTTACGCCGAACACACCTTCCGGGGAGTTGTTTTCCAGCTCGCCGCAGATGGCCCGGTCGGTCAGATTTCCCCGCAGCTGGCCGGGATGGCCCGGTGTGCCTTTTTTCACAGAGGCCACGGAAGCCCGGTAAAGACTGCCCTCCGACATATCCAGCATGGTTCCGTCGGAACGGTTGACGGCGTGGCCCAGCGTGCCGAATTTTCCGGTTTCCGGGTCGTACCATGTGACCGTACCGATGCCGGAGATACCCTGACGCAGAAAGACACCCAGTTTCGGCCCCTCCGGTGTGGGGCTGGGCGTTACCTGCAGACACTGATTTTCTCCTTTTCTGGTGACCGACAGAACTACGCTGCCGCTGGATTCTGCCAGGGCTGTGCGCAGATCGCTGATGCTGTGCACGGGCTTTTCGTCAACAGATACGATGACATCGCCCTCCTGCAGTCCGGCTTTTTTTGCGGGAATTCCCAATGGCTCATCAAAAGCGGCTACGGTGACCTGAGTTTCCCGCAGTTCCAGGCCCACCACTTCTCCCACCGGAATCAGCAGCTCTGCAGCCAGAGCTTCCAGCGGAAGCAGTACACACAGCAGACATACTGCTGTCAATATGGCAAATTTTCTCAAAATGCATCCCTCCGTTTCTGCCGCATTAATACTATTCCGCACTGACGGAAATGTAACCGCTGAAAAAGTCGAAAAAACAGGGAGAAAACGGAGAATATTCCAAAGAATTCCTTGCAATCAGAGGAATAATCCTGTAAAATAGAGGAAAAATGTGAGAGGAGAATCTGTTATGTCAGTATCATATACATCGATTCATCAACAGCTTTCTGCGCTGACGCAGGGCATTATCTATGAAACCGCCAATCTGGCCAACGCCTCGGCGCTGCTGTATCAGGAGCTTGAGAGGATCAACTGGGCAGGATTTTACAAGGTGGAGGACGGTCAGCTGGTGCTGGGCCCATTCCAGGGACGTACTGCTTGCATTCTGATCCCGCTGGGAAAGGGTGTTTGCGGAACTGCAGCGGCACAGGACCGGGTGCTCCGGGTGCCGGATGTCCACAAATTTGAAGGCCATATTGCCTGCGACAGTGCTTCCAGATCGGAAATTGTGCTTCCGGTCCACAAAAACGGAAAAGTCTGGGGTGTTCTGGATATCGACAGTCCCGAAACGGATCGCTTTTCCCCGGAGGATCAGGCGGGATTACAGGAATTTGTGCAGATTCTGGAGCAGGTTCTGTAGAAAAATGACAAAAATTCAGGTGCTGCCATTTACCTATTGACAAGATAGGCAGGTGGTGCTATATTACCTACAGATTTTGTAGGCAATTGCCTTTGGAGGTATATACGGTTATGCAAGTTTATGCAGATAATGCGGCAACTACACAGATGAGCAAAGTGGCAATTGATGCCATGATGCCCTATTTTGATAAGATTTACGGCAATCCTTCCAGCCTGCACTCGGTAGGACAGGAGGCCAAGGAAGCTCTGGAAAACGCCAGAGCACAGGTCGCTGCCTGTCTGGGCTGTGAGCCCCGGGAGATTTACTTTACCTCCGGCGGCAGCGAAGCGGACAATCAGGCTATTATTTCTGCTGCCCGGATCGGCCAGAGAAAAGGGAAAAAGCACATCATCACCACGGCTTTTGAGCATCATGCCGTGCTGCACACCCTGAATAAGCTGGAAAAAGAGGGCTTTGAGGTCACCTATCTGGATGTTCGTCACAACCACAACATCACTGCCCGGCAGGTGGCAGATGCCATCCGGCCCGATACCTGCCTGGTGACCACCATGTATGCAAACAACGAAATCGGCTCCATTCTTCCCATTGCGGAAATCGGTGCCGTCTGCAAGGAAGCAGGCGTGCCCTTCCACACCGATGCAGTTCAGGCTGTGGGCCATCTGCACATCAATGTCCGCGAAGAGAATATCGATATGCTGAGCCTTTCCGGTCACAAATTCCATGGCCCCAAAGGCGTGGGTGCGCTGTACTGCCGCAGAGGGCTGGCGCTGACAAATGTGATTGAGGGCGGCGCTCAGGAGCGTGGCAAGCGTGCCGGCACGGAGAATATCCCTGCCATCTGCGGCATGGCTGCGGCGCTGACCGATGCCTGCGCACACATGGATGAGAACGCAGCCAAGGTCACTGCCCTGCGGGATAAGCTGATTGCAGGCCTGCGCCAGATCCCCCACAGCGCCCTGAACGGAGATCCGGTGAACCGGCTCCCCGGCAACGTCAGCTTCTGTTTCGAGGGCATCGAGGGAGAATCCATGCTCCTGCTGATGGATATGCACGGCGTCTGTGCCTCTTCCGGCTCGGCCTGTACCTCCGGCAGTCTGGACCCCAGCCATGTGCTGCTGGCCATCGGCCGTGTCCATGACGTGGCCCACGGCTCCCTGCGGCTGTCCCTGAGCGAGCTGAACACAGAAGAGGAAGTGGACTACATCCTCAAGGTCGTGCCTGAGGTCGTGAGCTATCTTCGCAGCATGTCCCCGGTGTGGCGGGACCTGCAGAACGGAAAACGGGAATATATTCTTTAAAAAGAGAAGGAGATCATAGAAATGGCTTTATACAGTGAAAAGGTGATGGATCATTTTACCCATCCGAGAAATGTGGGTGTTCTGGAAGATGCAAACGGTGTCGGTGAAGTGGGCAATGCCAAGTGCGGCGACATCATGAAGATCTACCTGAAGATTGAAAATGACATCATTGAGGACGTTAAGTTTGAAACCTTCGGCTGCGGCTCTGCCATTGCATCCTCCTCCATGGCTACGGAGATGATCAAGGGAAAGTCCATCCACGAGGCAATGGCCCTGACCAACAAGGCTGTGGCAGAAGCACTGGACGGTCTGCCTGCACACAAGCTGCACTGCTCTGTTCTTGCAGAAGAGGCCATCAAGAAGGCTCTGCGGGACTATTTCGACAGCAACGGAATCCCCTATGACAAAAAGGATTTCCCCGACTGTGAGCACTGCGCTCACTGCGACGAATAAGATGATTGTTTCCACTAAGGGACGCTATGCGCTGCGGGTGATGGTCTGTCTTGCCCAGACAGACAGGCAGGAGTACATTCCGCTTAAAGAGATTGCAGAGCATGAGCAGATATCCCAGAAGTATCTGGAAAGTATCATGACGGTCCTGTCCAAGGCGGGATTCGTGGATGCGGTTCACGGAAAGGGCGGCGGCTACCGGCTGAACCGGGTGCCGGAGGCCTATACCGTGGGCAGTATTCTCAAGCTGACCGAAGGCAGCCTGGCTACCGTGTCCTGCACGACGCAGGGACCGTCGGCCTGCGCCCGGTCCTCCTGCTGCCGGACACTGCCCATGTGGAAAAAGCTGGATCGTGTCATCGACGATTTCTTTGAAAATATTACGCTTGCCGATTTGCTCAAGGATACCCAGACCCTGTAGGGGGACGGTCCGGAGCCGGCAGCTGCGTCAGGCTTTCAGGGGCCTGCTGTCTGCAAAATGCCGGCAGCAGGCTCTTTTTTCTTCCGGAAGAGGAGCAGAAAGGGTATCCCCCGACTTGAACACGTGATCTTTTCAGAGGAGACGTTCCCACTGATCGGCAGAGTTCCCTTGACTTTACGATACAAATAACATAAACTTTTTCTGGAAGCAGCCGTTCCCGGTCTGCAGCAGCTTTGACGGACCCGGCCCGGAGCTTTACAGTCGGAACAGAAGGAGAACAAACAATGTACGACGAACTGACACAGGTTGATATCGACAAAATGCAGGAGGAAATTGACCACCGGATTCATGTCCTGCGTCCTCAGCTCATTGCGGAGGTTCAGAGAACCCGGGAATACGGAGATCTGAGCGAAAATTTTGAATATAAATGTGCTAAGCGGGACAAAAACCGGAACGACAGCCGGATCCGCTATCTGGAACGGATGATCAAGACCGCCAGGATCATCGATGCCGCTCCCGGCCAGGAGGGCATTGGCCTGTTTGACAAGGTGACGATTTTCAACGAAATGACCCAGAAGGAAATGGCGCTGCAGATCGTCACAACTCTGCGCCAGAATGTGCTCAACGGGCTTATCAGCAAGGAATCTCCCGTGGGCAAGGCGCTGATGGGCCACAGACCCGGAGACCGGGTGCAGGTGGTGGTCAGCCCGGAGCTGAGCTATTACGTGCAGATCCGCACAGTTGAAAAAGGGGAGGACGACGCCTCCCTGGAAATCAGTGCCTACTGAAAAACAGCAGGATCCGAAGAAAATACCAAGCAGGCCCCCCGGAGGTTCCGGGGGGCCTTTTTCGCAGGGATTTTCTGAAAAAAAGTGCCCCACCCGCCGGACAGTTCAGGTGTCCGGAAGATGGGGCAGAATTTGCAGGTGTATGTTTTGTCAGGGCAATCAGGCTCTGAAAATGTTTCAGGAATTCAGCAAAACAGCTGCGCTGTCTGAAGCGGCCAAAATCCGGCCCGGGATTTTTCCGGAGTTGTCGGCCGCCTGAAAGGTAAAGGCGTAAGCCACATAATTTTCCAGTGGCTCCTGGGTTATGGTCAGCTCCGTCAGATAGGCGTTACAGCTGCCTAAGATTGGATGGCGCAGCGTTCCCGGAGAAGCTTCGGACACCAGCGCCTGCAGGTTTTTGAATTGCTGAAAGGCATCTTTTCCCGTGAATTCTCCCTGACCGCAGACAGTCTGCAGCAGCGGCCCGAGACCGGTAAAGGTTCCGGCACTGTTATAACGGGGAATGCGTCGGGAAAGTATCTGGTAACGGCTGGGATTTCGGGGCCAGACAAAGTTTTTGAAGCTGAGATTAACCATACTTGATGCTCCTTGCTTGTGCAACTGCCACCCGGATCTGGCGAAGTCCCTGGGGAGTGTCCTCCCGCCGGATGCTTTTCCAGAAGCAGTTGACGTAATATTCGCCCAGAGTTGCTCTTTGCACCACCAGTCCCACAGGTTCGGGCTGCTCAATCGGTTCCCGGTATTCCGGGGGAAACAATTCTTCGAGAGTGCAGATCCAGTTTTGCTGTGTGGGCAGCAGTTCTGCCGGATTGGATTGTCCGATGGTCATCATCTGCCGTAATTCGGTGTTTCTGACGGCGGTGAATCGGACTGCGCAGGGCAGATACATACCCTCCATGCTTACAGAGAAGGGAGGTGGTTCCGGGTCATCAGTCCAGGTGACCAGAATCCGGATGGCGAACCGGTCTGCCCGTCCGTCGTGGGTAACGGCCTCCTGACGGCACTGTGCACCGACGCCGCGCAGGAGCCGGGCGACCCGCAGTGCGGTATCTTCACAGAGCATGGCTCCTTCATCGGCCCGGGAAAAAACCCATACCGCCATACAGATGGAGGTAGCATCCTGGCTGTGGATATTCACGCTGACGGCAGGCTTCTGGATATCGGGCATCCGATACCCCGGAAACCCCCGCTGGCAGCGGATGCCGGCATTTTTCAGAAAGGAAACGACTTCACTTACGGTTCGCTGCCCCATGCATCAGGCCCTCCTCTTTCCACACATAATCCCCAGCGGTACAGTTCCCCGGTGGAGTCGCGGATGATTTCCATCCGCCTGAGAAAATATCGTCGGTCGCCCACAATCAGCAGATCCCCCAGTACAGCCTGGGCATCTGCCGGACCGATGTAGTTGTACTGCCCTCTGGGTGTTTCGCCAAGGGGCGTGTATACATTTTCCATGTTCTGCCAGCTGCGGGAGGTTGTGGGCATAAAGAAGGCACGGACGGAGGAACGCTCCCCTTTGTGAACGATGACTACTTCCGTGCCGTAGCGCCGGAAAATCCGGTCAAGTAATTTACGCAGTGCCTACACCCCCAGAAACGTGAACTGTCCGCGCAGATAAGGGGCCATCATCAGCTCTGCCTGCATCCGCAGACAGTTGGCGGCAGTATCCCGGGACTTTTTCCGCAGGGTCACATCTCCCACCTGAATGGATTCCATCTGCTGCACATCGTCCACATCTGCCAGCGCAGCCAGCGCAAACAGTGCACACGCAGCTACAAAATCCGCCTTGCAGTCCTCCGGGGACAAACCGTCACGAAGACGGTTTGTCACAGAGGCAATGGAACTGTCGCAGAACAGATGCAGAAGCGGATCCAGGGCAGAATCAATGCCGCCGCTGAGCAGGACGGCCTGCGTATAGACCTGTTCGGAAAGCATCATACATTCAGAACGGCGGCAGCACCGTCACAGATCTTGCCGAAACCGGAGATGGAGGTGATGGCAGCACGCTCCAGCTGACGGTCAATGAGTTTGTCATATTCAACCAGAACATCGCCGGCTCTGACCAGCTCCAGCGCATAGCGGTTGTCCAGACCGATCATCACATTGTCAGCCACGGTTGCAGTCCGGTGCAGCTGTGCGCCCAGGGGTGTGGACAGCTTGCCGGTGCCCTGGAAATTCAGACCTGTCATGGGGTTCTGCAGCTCAGGAATTTTCAGCAGCCGGGTCATGGTTCCGGTGGAGCAGAGAATGCAATTCATGGTGTAAGGATCGAACTGACCCCAGAATTCCACCAACTGATCGTATGCCAGCTTTCCCCTGGTGCCGGAGATGGGGGAGGAACCGACGGTGTACTGTACAGCGGCATTGTCGTTTCCGTCGCCCTGAATCAGGATGTTCACCGCATCGGCCAGCTGCATTTTCTGGATGTAGGAGCCAATCTGACGCAGCATGACAGAAAACAGATCCAGCTTCTGGAAACGCACGGCTTCGTAGGAGGCCACCAGCATGCGTCCGCGCTTGACCAGCTTGATCAGGTGATCCTTTGTTCTGACCTCGGTGGCGGGAATAGCAGTGCCTTCTGCCACGTTCTGCAGAGCTTTGTCATCATCATCGGGGACGGAATAGATGGAGCGGTAGTCCATGGAGTCGATCACCGTGGTGGTGGCGACGATGGAGGGCAGAATGTCATTTTCCTCCATGCCCTGCCGGACGGTGCGGGCGATGTATTCCGGGAAAAGCACGGCAGAATCCATGGTGCGGAAAAACTTCTCCACAGGGGAGGAGCCTGCGCCCTTGGCCCGGATACCGAAGCGCTTGAGCTGACGCTGGAAGGCATCGGTGTTCTCAAGAGCCGTGCCCCGGTAGTTTTCGCTGGGGTCCAGGGACTCCAGCACCTGCGTAAAGCTCATGCCTTCCTGGCGGTACATACCCTTTTCCAGTTTCAGATTGTCATAACCCATAGTAAAAATCCTCCTTACAGTTCAAACGTGACGGTTTTTGCGGTGGTGTTGACGGCTACGGTCAGATAAGCCTGTCCGGAGCTTTCGGACCGGACACCGCCCAGACCGTCGGCAGACAGAAAACAGTAGCCTGTTTTGGGAGTCGTACCGGAGTAGCTGACCGTAACAAAGCCGTGAAGCTGTACACCGGCGGCATTTGAGCGGACAGAGCTGACCACGCCGCAGAAGCGTTCTCCGGCGGTGCAGGAGTCAGCCTTTCCGGTGGTGCCGATTTTGCAGACTTTGCCAGCCTGGCAGGTTCCGGCGGGGAAGGTGACGTACAGGGAGCCGATTTCTTTAAACGATGCGTTCATAAAGTGTTCCTCCTGTGAAAATAATATGGTTACCGGAAAAATCCGGGAAAACCCAGTGCTTTTTAAATCAAAAATCCGGATTCAAGACTGTCCCGCGGTGCCTCGGACTGCATCAGCTGGGTCTGCAGGGGCAGGTGCCGCTGCAGGCGCTGTTCCAGAGCATCCCGCAGTTGAATCAGATCCCCGGAGCCTGCCTTTTCGGCAACGGAGCGCAGCAGCGGCTCTTCCATATCCGGGTCCAGAGTCAGACACAGCCGCACCACATCGTTCTGCAGCTGCTTTTCGTAGGCCTGTCCCAGCTTGGCCTGAGTAAACAGCGCCCGGTATTCCTCCTGAGCACCGAAGCTGTCAGCCAGCTCCTTGAGCGTCCGGCTTCCCCGGGAAAAGCCCTTGAGCACACCGGCCTGAGGCTGGGCGGGGACGGCAACGAAGGAAAATTCATATGCATCCATGGGCTCTTTGAGAATGGCGCAGCAGAGCTGACCTTCGTAGTGCTGGCCCTTCTGGTGCCCGCAGGTGCCGTAATCGCTGCCGCAGACAGAGCAGACGGAGCGGCCCATAGCACAGCCCACGGAGACTTCTTTTTTGATTCCTGCCTCGATGTCGGCAATGACCTCGTCTGCGTTGCCGCCTCTGCGGATGTAGGCCCAGGCCTTTATGTAGCTGACGCCGTCCTGCTGCACCACTTCCGTGGAAAAGATCCGGGCAACCTGACAGTCGCTGCTCCAGCGATGATCTACCACACCGGTTTTGCCCAGAAACAGTCTGGCCAGCTCCGGCAGCGCCTGAGTATCAAACCGTTCTCCGTCCCGGTCGATCTGATCGTCGCACAGCCGCAGAGAAAAGACATAGACCTGCTCACCTGTCAGACTGGTTTTCGCCAGGGCATTAATGGCCTCCAGCTGGCTTTCTGAGGGTGTGCCGCTGGAAACGGCTTCGGTTCCTTTTGTAATTCGCATAGGGTTCCTCCTTTAAGCTTGGCATTCCCGGTCTGCCTGCCGGGCCTGTGCCTGATAGTGTTCGGCCTGCGCCCGGTTGAGGGCGGCCTGAGATTCTTCGGTGATGTCCTGCAGACTGATGTCGTCCCAGAGAATTTCCACCCGGTTGTCCAGCCCTTCCAGGGACAGGAACGTTCTGCAGATTTTCCGTACGGTAGGTTCCACGGCTCTGCGGATGGCCCAAAGCTCGGAAGTCAGGATGTCGGACTGCTGTGCGCTCATGCGTTCCGTGGTGGACCAGTTCAGCCCCAGCAGAAAGGGGGGCAGTCCGGTTTTTGCCACCAGCTGCTCCAGAATCTGCCGGACGGGCACCTGTGAGTCCAGGATAGGGGCTTCGCCGCCGATTACCCGGATATCCACATCGCCTATGGTCACAAAATCCCGTACAGTTCCGTTTTTTCCGTCTTCCATGGCTCTGGCCCATTCCTGTGCCACCTGCCGGCCCCGTTCAGCGGCTGCAGCCGGATCCAGATTTTCGTCTCCTTTGCAGACTACGCTGTAGCGGATATTTCCGGCCCGCTCCCAGTTAACGCCGATGGCGTGAAAGATTTTCATCAGCACGTCCGCCAGAAACGGCAGACCCCGGAACATGCTTACGCCGTAGGGGTGATCCGGTTCGGGGTTGAGGGTGGCAAACAGCAGCAGCTCCTGAAAGGGAAGCGGACGAACAATACCGTGACTGTCCGGGCCCCAGATGACAGTTTCCAGAGGATTATTGCCCTGGTGAATTTCCAGCGAGGTGACATCGCCCCAGCATACGGCCTGCAGCTTTCCGCGGGAAACCACCATTTCGCCTGCGGCTCTCCCGCAGGTGAGCAGATTGTCCAGAAAACCGGTGAGGAAGCAGTCAATTCCCTCCTGGCATCGGCCGCAGGGCACGTAGCGCAGAAAATTCTCCAGCCGTTCCTGAGCGGCGTCATTGCGGCACTTGACTTCGAATCCACCGGTAAGACGGATCAGCTTGGTGACGGCTGCATCCAGCACCGGCACTGCGGTTCGCACCTGACGGTAGATCTGCTCTTCGGCAGAACCCAGGCAGATGCTGCTCCGCAGCATGCCGAAGGGGTGTACAGACCCGTCCCGCAGCTGGCAGCAGGCAGCAGGCAGTGCAGCGGATTGTTTACGTTTCAAAAAAATCGCTCCTTTCTTATCGCTTCCGCTCCACGGAGTATGCGGTAAATCCGCATCCGGGATTTCCCAGAACCGTAGAAACGAAATAGCGCATGTCGTCCATGGCGTGATCGTTTTCTTTTTTTACTTTGTCCTTTGTGCCGGCGGCCAGATCCCAGACGTAGGCATCCATCTCCCGCAGGCAGTCCGTGCAGTCCTGACAGATGACGATGCGACCATCCTTGAGGCAGTCTGAGGTCAGCCGGATGCCGGACAGAACATCGTTCCGGGCTTTCCGGACATTCCAGCCCCGGCGGCGCAGCACCTCCATAAAGCTGGCAGCGGAAGGATCAACGATCACTGCGGTGATGCACCGATCTCCGGCCAGTTTTTCCAGTTCCCGGGCGTATTCCTCGTCCGTCATCTGGCGCAGCATTTCCCGGGAGCTGAAGTAGAATTCGCTGACCCGGTACCAGACCCCGCCGCACCGGCCCCAAAGCCCCATGGAGGTGGGATTGACGGTGCCATAGTCGCAGGAAATGTACCACTTGTCGTATCCGCCCCCGGGCGCGGTGCCGATCATGTCGTCGGAAAAGAAGTCGTAGACCCGGCCCTCTGCCTGGGCCCATTCGCCGAGAATGAACCGCCGGTAAAAGACACCTGTGTACAGCTTTTCGTAGCGGCTTCGGATGGCGGGGCTGAGGGAGGGATTGTCCTCCATGGTAAATTTCAGCCGCAGACAGTTTTTCTGATCGGCCTGCAGGATCCAGGTTTTGTAGAACCAGTGCTCAGGCCCTGCCGGATTGCAGTTGAACCAGAGCCGGCTTCCGGTGACGGAGCATCTTGCGCAGGCCTGCTCGACAAAGGATCTGGGCATCAGGGCGACCTCATCCAGCAGAATTCCGGCAAAGGTGATGCCCTGAATGAGGGAGGCAGAACTTTCATCCCTGCCGCCGAAGATGTAAAACCGGTTCCGGTGGCCGAGAAAGGTCAGTTCCACCAGATTTTCCGTCCGTTTTTCCTTTGCGCTGGCGCCCAGCGCTTCCAGTCTGGGCAGAATCTCCGACAGCACGTTGCGGCGCAGGGTAGCAATGGTTTTTCCGCACACGCCGAAACGCTGACCGTCGAAGCAGGTCATGGCCCACAGAAAAAAGGACAGGCCCATAGCCAGTGTCTTTCCGGACCGGACGGCTCCATCGCAGATAATGGCATCTTTTCCGGCATGCGGATTTCCGGGAAGCCACCAGCTCAGCACCAGCCGCTGTTTGGCGGAAAAAGCGTTGTAATTCACACCGGCTCCTCACCTCCCCGGAGTGCAGACAAAAATGCATCCATCTGGGAAGTGTCGTCCTCGGTCAGCTCCAGCAGCTGTTCCGAGGCCCGGAGTCGGTCCACCAGCTTGATTTCCACGGTGCCCTTGTCGTTGCGTCGGACTTCGCACAGCGGCGCAAGATCCAGCCGGTCCACCTCCGGATTGTCCTCCAGCACCAGCTTGACGCAGTCGTTGACCCGTCCGAAGGCCAGTTCGGCCAGCAGCCGGGCCACATCCTCCCGGCGCAGCTTTCCTTCCAGAATGCGCTGCTGAAGTTCCTTGTCCGTTCGTTTTTGCTTCATAGCGTTCCCCCTTTTCACACACGTGGGCAAAAACAAAAAAAGTTGCACCCGAAGGTGCAACCCGAAAAAAATATGAAAAAAATGAAGCAGAAATGAAAATCACCGGAAATCTCAGCGATTTCCGGTGATTTCCCGCAGTTTGCAGGCGTACAGATATGCATTTTTAAAATCTTCCAGCTCCCGGAAGCACTGTTCCAGTCTGGCGGCGGCGGTCTCCGGGGCAAAATCCTCTGCCCGGCGGTAGCAGTCGGCAGCTTCCTTCCAGCAGCGGCTGTGGAGAAAAACCTCTCCCCGCAGCAGGTTCCACAGAGGCGAGCTGTGATCTTCGGCGGCTTCCAGACAGGCTTCTGCCCGGCGAAAATCCTCACGGCGCAGGGCGTTTTCGGCCCGCAGCAGCAGTTCCCGGTCGTCCGCAGGCGGCAGCGCATCCGGCGAAATCCGGGCAAGCAGCAGCTGCCGCTGCCGCTCCAGCGCCTCGGTCCAGTACAGGCTTTTCCGGGATGCGGCACGAGCCAGCAGCTCGGCGGCATAGGGGCGTTTCCCGTCCGTCAGGGCAGCTTCGGCCAGGCCGGTTTCCGCCAGTGCCAGCAGGAGCCGGGCTTCCTCCTGAAACGTCTCATCCGGCATCCGGAAAGCAGCCAGCTCGCTGCATACTTTCGAATAGTCGCCCTGCCGGTAGGCGCTTCTGGCGGCAGCCATGCATTGGGCGTTGGGGGAGGTGACGGCCTCTTCGTCCAGAAGGGCACTGACGGGCTTTTCCAGCCGCCGGGCCAGCCTGCACAGAGTATCCATGGAGGGACTGGCAGAGCCGTTCTCAATCTGGGAGAGCATGTTGCGTGTGATGATTCCGTCGCAGAGCTGGCGCTGCGACAGACCTGCCTGCAGCCGTGCAGAGCGGATTCGTTCGCCCAGTTCCATGGTAATCGCCTCCCAAGTCCGTGTAATCTGTTTTATTCTAGCACAGCGGGAGCGGAATATCCAGCGTTACAAAAATTTCATTTGCTATTTTCCCGGTTTTGGATTATAACTAGTAGTATAATATGAAGAAAAGAGGATGTTTATGCCTGTTGAAGATCAAAAGGCCCTGAAGCAGGAGGCCCGGCAGCGGCTGGAATCTGCGCCGGGAGACCCGAAAAAAATGGTGTTCCTGCACGCCCTGATTCTGGCGGCAGTGTCTCTGACGGTGTTTCTGATCAATGGCTTTCTGGATACCCGGATCGAGTCCACCAGCGGCCTGAGCGGCCTGCAGACCCGGACCATGCTGGCTTCCATTCAGTCGCTGCTTTCGTTTATTCCCACTGCGTTTGTCATGTTCTGGACCATGGGCTACAGCTACAGCATTCTGCGTGCGGTCCGGGGCAAAAGCTCGGATATTTCCACCCTCAATGAGGGCTTCCGCCGATTTGGACCGATTCTGCGGTACAACATTCTGGAGTACGTGGTGCTGTCTGCGGCAGTTATGATGTGCCTGGTTCCCTCATTGATGGTGTTCTTTTCTACGCCCATGGGCATGAAAGCGCTGGAAATTGCCGACGAGGGTATGAAAAACGGCCTGGCAACGGCAGACGGCTATCTGGCACCTGAGCTGCAGACCCAGCTTGTCCGGGCCATGCTGCCCATGATGGCCATTTATTCTGTGATTCTGGGTGTTGTCATGTGGCTGGTGGCCTGCCCCTTCCGTCTGGCGCAGTTTGCGTTGATGGAAGAGCAGAAGACCGGTGCTGTGGCTGCCTTCCTTACCAGTATGCAGCTGATGCGTGGCAGATGGAAGCAGATGCTGAAGCTGGATCTGAGCTTCTGGTGGTACTACCTGCTGCTGGCGCTGATGCAGGTTCTGGTGGTTCTGGACCTGGTGCTGCCGTTTGTGGGCGTGGAGCTGCCCATGTCTGCCGATGCCGCATCGCTGGTTTTCTATGTGCTGGGTTTGGCCGGCACGGCGGTGGTGAGTATCCTGCTGAAAAACCGGGTGACCTCGGTGTACGCCCTGTTCTATGATAAGCTCAGAAATTCCCAGGTCATGCAGGAGCCTGCGCAGGAAGCACCCAGACCGAATCCCTGGAACTACCAGTAAAAGTCCGGAATTTCTCCGGAAAACGGGAAGAGTTTCCTGATAAACCCGAAAAAAAGGCCTGCTGCCTGTGCGAAACAGACGGCAGGCCTTTTTCTGCCTGCCCGGATGGTATGCAGACAGAAAAACGCACAGCTCCCCGGGGAGCTGTGCGCAGATGGAAGGTTCTCAGGTATCCAGCAGATACCGGACGGAGTGGACAACTTGCCCGCCCCGGCAGTAGATTCTGGGGACCCGGCGGCTGATTCCGCAGATAAATTCGTAGTTGAAGCTGTCGGCGGCAGCGGCGATTTCCTCGACGGTGATTTCGCAGTCTCCGTCCCGGCCTACCAGCGTCACGGGATCTTCCAGAGCGGTTTCCGGGATGTCCGTGACATCGACCATCATCTGATCCATGCACACCCGGCCCAGAATCGGGGCCTTTTTGCCGTGAATCAGAACGTAGAATTTTCCGGAGAGACTTCTGCGGTAGCCGTCGGCATAGCCGACGGGGACGGTGGCGACCCGGGTCATCCGGGTGGTCACGAAGGTGCCGCCGTAGCTGATTTCCCGTCCGGGCGGCAGCATTTTCACATGGGTCACCCGGCTGTGCCAGCTCAGGGCAGGGGTCAGGGACAGCAGCTCGGGAGAAACCTCCTCGCTGGGGTAGAGACCGTAGGTGATGATGCCGGAGCGGACCATTTCGTAGGGATTGTCGAAATTCATCAGTCCGGCGGAGTTGTTCAGATGGCGGATGGGAATTTCCAGCCCCCGCTGTCTGAGCATCTGGTCAAATTCCGCAAAAAGCTTCTGCTGTGCGTAGGATTTGGTCAGATCGGCGCAGTCGGCGGTGGCAAAATGGCTGAACAGACCCTCTGCCCGCAGATAGGGCAGCTGTGCGATTTCGGCGCACAGGTCGGCGGATTCGGGGGTTGCCTGAAAGCCGATCCGGCTCATGCCGGTGTCCACCGCAAAGTGGAAAGCGGCGGTTTTTTTGTACCGGGCCGCAACTCTGGAAAGTGCGGCGGCATCCTCATAGTGGAAGATGGCCGGACGGATATCCTCCCGCACGACGATGGGGAAGGCATCCACAGGAGTGTAGCCCAGAATCAGGATGGGGGTGGTCAGACCGGCCTGCCGCAGCTCCAGCGCCTCGGCCACGTTGGAAACACCGAAGAAAGCGCACTGATCCTGAATCAGCTTGGCAATCTGTACGGCACCGTGTCCGTAGGCATCGGCCTTGATGACAGCCATGATTTTTGCATTTGTTTTACCGCGGACGGCCTCCAGATTTGCACAGATGGCGTCCAGATCTATTTTCACAAAGGTATTGTCGAAACTCATTGTCTATCAACTCCGAATGGTTCAATCCCACTGATTCTATCACAAAACAGGCAAAAAGTAAACTGCCATTCCAAAGACAAAGAAACAGCAGAGGTGACATACCTCTGCTGTTTTTGCAGTTTTTGGGAGAATCTGTCAGGCTTCCGCCAGAAATTCTTCTGCGTAGTGGGATGCTACTGCGCCGTCTGCAGTGGCGGTGACCACCTGACGGACAGCTTTGGTCCGAACATCGCCTACGGCGAAGACGCCGGGGACAGAGGTGCGGGTGGATTCGTCGGCGACAATGTAGCCGTTTTCCAGCTCCAGCTGGCCTTCAAACAGGGAAGTAGCCGGTGCTCTGCCGATGCTGACAAAGATTCCGTCGCAATCCAGCCTGGATTCTTCCCCGGTCAGCAGGTTTTTCAGAGTAATTCCCGACAGGCGGTCGTCGCCATGGAGGGCAGTAACGGCGCTGTTCCACCGGAATTCCACATTTTCGGCATTTTCCAGAGCGCTGTGGTAGACCTTTGTGGCCCGCAGGGTGTCTCTGCGATGGACCAGAATCACCTTCGCAGCCACCCGGGACAGCAGAAGCGCATCTGCGGCAGCGGTGTTGCCGCCGCCGACCACCACAACAGTTTTTCCCTTATAGAACATGCCGTCGCAGGCTGCGCAGTAGTGCAGACCTGCACCCAGATACCGTTCGTCTCCGGGCAGACCCAGAGGCCTGGGATTGGCACCGGTTGCGATCATGACGGTTTTTCCCAGTCGGATGCCGGAATCGGTAACCACGACCTTGGGGCTGGCCTGAAGATCCACGCTGAGTACCTCGGTCAGTTCGGTTTTTGCGCCGAAGCGCTCCGCACCCTGCTGCATCTGCTCGGCCAGGGTAAAGCCGTCGGCACCATCCGGGAATCCTGGATAGTTGTCAATCTGGGTGGTCAGCGCCATCTGGCCGCCTGCGGAAAGCTTTTCCAGAATCAGGGTATCCAGGCCTGCCCGTGCAGCGTACAGGGCGGCAGTGTAGCCGCCGGGGCCGCCGCCGATGATGATGGTGTCGTAAATATGGTCCATAGCCGAAGCTCCTTTCAAAAGTCGTAAATCAGGTTGTGTTTTTGGATCATCCCAGGTGTTCTTTCAGAAATTCTTCGATTTTCGCCCGGGAACCGGGGTTGACGACGGAACCGGCCAGCTTGCCGTCACGGAAGGCCAGCAGGGTGGGGATGATTTCAATTCCAAACTGCTCGGTCAGAGCGGGCTCGTCGTCGATGTTGATTTTGCCGGCGAGGATTTCCGGATGATCCTGTGCCACCTGCTCGAAGGCGGGGCCAATCCGGCGGCAGTAGCTGCACCAGGGAGCCCAGAAGTCAATTACAGCAGATTTCTTTTCTTCAATCACCAGTTTCTGGAATTCAGAACGATTTAAATTAACAGCAGACATAACAGTCGCTCCTTTCAATTCATTGTACGTTCAGTATACCCGGTTTCGATCAACAGTACTGTGATGAAGTCACGCAGACACCGTTTTTTTGCAGGCAGAAAGGCTCTGCAGAATGCAGAGCCTTTGGGTTATTCGGAAACGGTTTCCAGAGGATAGTCCATAATTCCACCGATTTCCACCAGATTGGTGTAACCCATTTCCGCCAGCTTGGATGCAGCCTGACGGCTGCGGTTTCCGCTGCGGCAGTAGATGAAAATCAGTTGATCTTTGTCGGGCAGCTCCGGAATTTCGGCAGTGCCGATGGTTTCGTTGGGGACACAGACCGCACCGGGAATGTGTCCGGCCCGGAATTCATCCGGACGGCGCACATCCAGCAGAACATAGTCGGATTCCTGTTCCATCCGGACAACAGCCTGCTCCATGGGGATGCGGGTGTAGGCGGCATCTTTGCCGGCGGCGCAGCCTGCCAGCAAAAGAGCCAGAGAGAGAACGGCAGCCAGTTTTTTCACCCGGGCACCTCCGTCAGGATCTGGCCAGACCGTCTACCTGCAGGACGACACCGGTGATGTAGCTGGCATCGTCGGAAGCGAGGAAGAGAAATGCATTGGCGATATCCTCGGGCTGACCAAGCCGACGCAGAGGAATCTGTGCAATCAGGGGGGCAATGACTTCTTTGGGAACTGCCTTCATCATGTCGGTTTCGGTGATTCCGGGGGCGACAGCGTTGACACGGATTCCCTTGGGGCCAAGCTCCCGGGCCAGGGACAGGGTCAGGCCGTTGACGGCGAATTTGGAAATCGGATAGGCAGAGCCGGAGGGCTGACCGTAAACGCTGACCATGGACGAGGTGTTCAGAATGACACCGCTGCCCTTGGCGGTCATGTGCTTTGCGGCAGCCTGTGCACAGTTGAACACGGCCTTGACGTTTACATCCATCACCTTGTCAAAGCCTTCTTCGGTGTATTTGTCCAGAGGTACCTGATCGGAAATGCCGGCATTGTTGACAAGAATATCGATGGCACCGTATTTTTCTGCAATGGTGTCAAAGGCCTGAGCGACAGCTTTCGGGTCGGTAAGATCCGGCCAGATGGCCTCTACGGAAGCGTCGGGGAATTCCTGACGCAGACCGGTAATGGCCTTGTTGGCAGTTTCCTGACGGCTGGCGGTTAAAATGACGGCAGCGCCCTCTCTGAGGAAGGCCTGTACGGTGGCATAGCCAATTCCGCGGCTGCCTCCGGTAATGACAGCGGTTTTTCCCTGTAATTTCATAAAAAGAACCTCCTTGTTCGCTGATGCGAGGATTTATTTTGATTGTGTGCTGATCATACGCAATCTATGCAGGAAGTTCCGTGATTTTATCACAGAGATTCAACGAAATGCTGGTTCCTGAAGAATACCTTCTCCCAGCTGGAAAACGCCGCCGTCCAGGAGAAAGCGCTTGAGGCTTCTCTGCAGGAAGGTATTTTCGGGAAGATCTTCGTTGGAAAGTCTGGGGTCCTTGAAGACCCACAGCCGGATAGCGTCGGTATCGTGTACGGCAGTCAGACGGAAAGCACGCTGGAAGCCGAGAATCCGGGAATTTTCCGGAAGAAGGTCAGCCAGCTGGGGTCCCAGCAGCCAGGAATCGCAGATCATGGGCGCACCGGCATAACGGGGGAAAGCGCTGTCGATCAGTTCCCGTGCCCGGTCGTAGGAGTCCCGCAGGGCCGGCATGGAAAGATCGGCATCCGACGGAATGTGGATGCTGATGCGGGGAGTGTCTTCCGGGGAAAGCAGCTCATATTCCAGGGTGCCGATGCGGAACAGCACACCGGAAATCTGCCGCACGGTCCACCAGGACCGGTCAAAGGCTTCCGTTCCGTAGCTTTCCACATGTTCCCCGATGAACCGGGGAAAGCAGCCCATGGTGTCCCGGAAAATCTCCCGGGAGAGGTGATGCTCCTGGAAAACGTCCCAGGTTTTTTCGCAGAGCAGGAGCATGCAGGTGAGAATTTTCACGCCGTCGGGGTCGTCGCCCAGCAGAGCGTGGGTTTCCTGCATTCCCTGATCCCAGGTGGAGGGATGCAGCAGCTTGTCGCAGGTTTGGGCGATGGGCCGGATCTCCGGCTCAAGTGCGAGAACACGGCAGGTCATGGCCTGACTCAGACCGATTTCCGTGCAGAAATTTTTCAGATTCATTTTTCCGGTCTCCTTTTCGGGAAATAGAGTTCATTGTCCATTGTAAATGGATTTTGGGAAAAAGCAAGAGCGATCTTTTCGGTTCTGCCCGGGGAAAGCCTGCAATTATCTGCTGCCGTCAGAATCCCGGTTTACAAGATAGATGCCGATGCATACGAGAATCAGGGCAGCCAGACCCTGCAGCGTGAAGGCCTGATTCTGCTCTTTCAGCAGCAGAGCACTCAGAAGAACGCCGAAAATGGGGGTGATAAATCCGTAAACGGTAACTTTTCCCACGGGATTATATTTCAGCAGAATTCCCCACAGCGAGTATGCCACGGCAGAAATCAGCGCCATGTAAATCAGCAGAAGTACGGAACCGAGGGTGAAGCCCTGCAGCCTTCCGCCCATGCACAGACCGGCAGCAGCCATGACAAGACCGCCGAAAAAGAACTGCCATCCGCTGAGGGTGACGGGGTTTTCTTTCTGGCTGTAGCTTTTAATCAGCACGGCAGACAGGGCAGACGAGATGGTGGACAGAAGCATGAAGCCCTCGCCAAGGAAGGACAGGGAGCTGTCCAGACCGGTGCCGTTGAGGTTGACCAGTACCACGCCGGCAAATCCGAGGACGCAGCCTGCGAGCTTGCGTTTGCCGAGTTTTTCGTAGTGAAAAATCATACTGGACACCAAAATGGCAAAAAAGACGTTGGAGGCCTGTATGATGGAGCCTTTGACACCGCTGGTGTGGGCCAGACTGATGTAAAACAGCAGATATTGCACCACCGTCTGAGCCAGACACAGGCGAATCACCATTCCCCAGGATTTTCTGGCGGGAACGAGGAAGTTCCGCTGCAGGAGGCTGCCGATGGCGGTTGTGAGAATGCCGGCAAGCGTAAATCGGGTTCCTGCGAAAAGGATCTGGGAGGCGGTGTCGGCGGAATCGATGGAAAACATCCGGTAGCCGATTTTTACACAGGGAAAAGCACTTCCCCACAGAAAGCAGCATACCAGAGCCAGCAGGGCGACAATGTAATTTTTCTGAAGCAGTTCGGGAGATTTTTTCATAGTCAATGGGTCCTTTCTGGGTAATCCTGGGCCATTATACCCCCTGGCAGAGGAAAAAGCAAAAAGAAAGTTCCCGGCAAACGAGGTTGTCCCCGGAAAGAATCGGAAAACGGACGAGCCGGAGGGAATAAGGTAGCACAGGAGGTGAGGGCAATGTTCGCCCCATGGATACTGACCGGAGGTCTGTTTTACGCGCTGGAGCTGTCGGCAGGAAGCTTTCCGAAGCCCCTGAGCCCGGAGGAAGAGCAGCACTATCTGAAGCTGTCGGCGGCCGGGGACCTCCAGGCGCGGAACGTGCTGATAGAGCGAAACCTGCGGCTGGTGGCGCACATCATGAAGAAGTATTACGCCCATGCGTCGGATGGAGAGGACCTGATTTCCATAGGAACCGTGGGCCTGATCAAGGGCGTGACCACATTCAACCCGTCCAACGGAGCACGGCTTGCAACCTATGCAGCCCGCTGTGTTGAAAATTCTATAGTCACACTGCGGAAACAGAGATACACACAGATGGCACGATTTTTCTCCGAAAACACCTCAGTCAGATCTACAGGATCCCTACCGTGTTTTTCTGGAGCAGGGAAATGGAAAACAGACTCGCCGGATTCGGGAACATCAGCACCTGACAAAGCAGGAATTTACCGCAAACAGGGGCCTATGCCAACATACTGAGCAGACGGTGTAATCAGAGTGTAAATTCAATCATGAAGGAGAAAGGTATGAAAGGAGAATTTGTAGAAGTTGACCTTCTTCAGTTGTCCAAGGCCCTTTGGAAGAAAGCTTGGCTCATTTTACGCCCATCAGAAGAATCCTCAGCAGTTCCTTCAGCGCCGTCAGGCGGCCTGGGAACGGCTGCAGGCGGCTCTCCCGGAGGGCATGCCCCAGATGATCCGGGATGTGGAGAAATTGCACGACCGGCGAAGCCATCTGGCTTTTCCGGTTGCTGCGTTCCGGAGCTATCCAAGTGAAAAGCCCTCGGCGGGGGTTCCCGCCGAGGGCTTCGTTTATCGTTCGTGCTCATGGTGCTTTTTGTATTTCGCCTCCTTCCGAGCATCCTCCACGATGGCATCGAGCAGCTGGAGCTTTTGCTCAGAGGGGCATTCGAGCTTTCGCAGTCTCTCAATGATGGAGTCTGCATAGACAATGGCCACCCGCCGGGCCAGCTCCTGCTTGCCCTCTTCCGTCTGGGGGAAGTGCTTTATGATGTTGTAAGTGGGCTCCTTCTTACCCATGAGGATCCCCCCTTTTAATTACTCTGAAAAAAATCGAAAATATATTCGTAAACGACCAGGCTGGTGATACAATGGGGTTACTTCCCTGTAACTGCTAATTTATTAAAAAACAGGGCAAACCTCACTGAGCGCAGATTGAGCGAAAATTGATGAAAAAGGTGTGGATTGTAAATAGAAAGATTGGATTTTTCCTCTGTCCTGACGGTGCTGCGGCAATATCTGGACGAGGATCTCTGCCCCAGACAGATGGATCAGCAGTGATTATCACGGTCCTGAGCATCGGGAGAAAGTGGAGGAAACGCTGGTGCAGAAGATTTTCCCCATGCTGACAGATGCCGCTATGGCGGTGACGATACCAATATTCTTTTACATCAATTCCGCAGGGAATCTGCAGCAGGATCTGCTGTGTCTGGATAGGCGGATGACAGGCCGGAAGATGAGCCTCAGATCCGCCTGACCCCGCGCAGCCGGATCATTCGAACGATGAAAGAAGACACTCTGCTGATTGGGGACAATTACAACATGCCGACGGGACAGGATGTCTTTCCGGATACCCTGCTGACCTATCGCTGTACTATCCTATTCACTACCCACTGTCGGTATGAGGAACAGACCGGACTGGAGCTGACGGAGCTTTCCCGGTCAGATCTGCTGCAATTGATGGGAAGCTTTGCCGATTGGCCGCCTCGGCATCAGAAAATGATGGGGGAATCATAGAAACGCTGCACCGGCACGCCGATACCGCAAAGAAATGAAGCGGATTGTTCAGCAGTACATGACCGCTTATACGACGTAGGTATCAAAAAACAGCAGCCTCCGAATTCTGTCAGGTGTTCGGGGCTGCTGTTTTTATCCGGCAAAATATTCTCCGGAAAAGAGCCTACAGAAATCCCTGTGGATGTGCTATACTGATCGTATCCGGAAGGAGAAGAAAGCATCTGTATGGCAGATGCCCGAAAGTCGGTGCCATCCCGGTACCGAACGGACAGAAAGGAACATGACAATGAAAACATATCGTTTTGTGGGCTATACTGTGGCCAGCGGTCTGCCGCAGATCACGGCCTCTCAGGCCCGCCGCCTGACCCATTTGAATATTGCCTTCGGCGTGGTGGAAAATGACCTGATTTCGGTGGAGGCAATCCGAAAATATTTCAGATTTATCCCCAGACTGCGGCAGTATAATCCGGATCTGAATATCCTGCTTTCCACCGGTGGAGGAGATGCCTTCGGCCACGGTCCGGCGACCAAGCCGGAGAAGATCGGTGCCTTTGTGGACTCCACCATGAAGGTAATCCGGGACTATCAGCTGGACGGCATCGACTGCGACTGGGAATTTCCGGGCAATACCGGAGACACTTCCGAAAAATATCAGCACACGCAGCTGCTGCACCTCTATCGGGAGGCACTGGATGCCTACGCCCGGGAGCGGGGCAGAAAATGCTGGCTGACCATAGCCGCTGCTGCGGGACAGTGGTTTCTCGACACTACCCAGATGGAAAAGATTCATCCCTATCTGGATTTCATTAATCTGATGACCTATGACCTGCGGGGCTGGGCCCAGCCGGCGGGGCATCACACCAATCTGTATGAGCCGGAAAATGCGCCAGTGAAATTTTCTGCGGATGAAGGTGTCCGGCTGCTGCTGGGCATTGGCGTTCCGGCGGAGAAAATCGTCATTGGCTGCGCCTTCTATTCCCGGCGCTGGGACGGGGTGGTTGACGAAAATCACGGTCTGAACCAGAAGGCCGAAACCATCGGTGACTTCGGGCCGGATTATACGGCGATTTCCCTGATTTATGAGAAAAGCCCGGAGTTTGTCAAATACTGGGACGATACTGCAAAGGCTCCCTGGCTATTTGACGGCGCTTCCTTCATCTCTTACGATGACCCTATGTCTATAGCCTGCAAGTGCGCTTACGTCCGGGAGAAGGGTCTGGGAGGCCTGATGTACTGGCAGCACACGGCAGATGCCACAGGCACCCTGTTTGATGCCATTTACGATAATCTGATGCTTCCGTAAAAGCAGCCCCGGCGGTTATGCCCCTCATTTTATTTTCATAACGAAATTCCCGGCGAAGTGTTCTGCTTCCGCCGGGAATTTTTTGCTATAAAAAACCGGGCCCCGTTTCCGGGACCCGGTACAAATTCAATTGTTTTATTATGACCTGTCAGCGTTCTGTCAGGACAGGGAAGCGATGTCTTTGGCTTTGTAAAGCATGGTCATAATCTGACCGCGGGTGCAGCTGTTTGCAGGAGCAAAGCGATTTTCGCTGACGCCCTTGACAATGCCGGCTTCAGCAGCCCATGCAACAGCCTTTGCATAGTAGGCATTGGCCTTTACATCGGCAAACTCCGTTGCGGCAGTCTGAGCAGCGGGCTGATTCTTGAAGCGCCACAGGAAGGACACGGCCTGAGCACGGCTGCAGGCACCTTCGGGATTGAACCGGGTGCCGCTAACGCCGGCGGCGATGTGATTTTCAGCGGCCCACAGTACAGCCTTGTAGTAGTACTCACCGGGATCCTGAACATCGTAGAAGGGGCTGACCTTCAGTTCGGGTTCAGGACGGCCGGCGCTGCGCCACAGGAAGGTCACGATCTGACCGCGGGTGCAGTACTGCCGGGGAGCAAAGTGGGTATCGTCAAAGCTGTGTGCAATGCCGTTTTCCACAGCCCACATCACGGGCGTGTAGAAATAATCCGTGGTGGAGACATCGTCAAAGGGAGAGGTGGGCTTCTTGGGAGCAGTATCGGTCAGGTCATACAGGGTGGTCATGCCATCAGCCAGACGCTGATAGGAAACAAGAGCGTAGGTGACCTGCTCGGTAGCCATGGCATTGGCGGTCTTGGCATCCTGATAGCCGAAGCCACCGTCAGCTACCTTGTAGCCATCCAGAAAGCGGATCAGGTTGTTGCTGCCAACGGTAAAGCCGTTTTCAGCAGCCAGAGGATCCAGCTTCATGGCAGTGACAGCGGTCAGGACCTGAGCGGTCATGCAGCTGTCGGTATAACCGGCCTGGGCGGAGAGATGCTCCTTCATGTAAGCCATGGCACGGTCCACAGCGCCCTTGACCTGGGGATAGGCAGGATCGTTATAGTAGGGAGCCAGAGCCTGGACGATCATACCGGTCATGTCCATGCTGATGGTCTTGTTGTCAAACAGACCGAAGCCGCCTTCCTCCGCCTGGAAGGTCAGGACCTTTTCAACCAGCTTATCACGGGTCCACTTGGCATCGGCAGGAATTTCGGACTTCCAGCCGTCCAGGGCAATCAGAGCCCAGGCAGCATAGTTGGAAGAGCCCTTCTCGATATTGTTGGAGTTGTAAAGCTTCTCAAACAGGTTGACACCGCCCACATCGGCAGGGTTTTTGCCCATGGCTTCCAGGGTGATAATGACCCGGGCAAAGTCGGTGGGAACCATCTTGCCGGCATCCTTCTGAACCTTGGCCACGACACTTGCGTAGTACTGGTCCAGCTTGTCCTGGGCAATGGCCTGACCGGCTCTCAGGGTGGAGAAGATGCTCCATTCCTGGTTGTAGGCGTTCTGCTTCTGCTTCAGCAGGTAATCCACGCCGTGGCGGATATCGTCCTTGGCAAGCTTGAGGTAATCCACCTCAGGTGCGGTGCCGTCCTTGGTGACATGGACGGTAAATTCGATGGGCTTGCAGTTTGCAGTGTCATCGATGGGGTAGCCGGTGACCTTGACTACGCCGGACTGCAGGGCAGTGATGGTGTGGGTCGTCCAGTGGGGCACGTCCACGTTGCCAGGATCGGTGTTGATGCTGTCGCCGACCTTGACGATGCCTTCCTGGTCATAGCGCCAGTTGAACCGCTTTTCGGTGGCATTTTCGGGGACGGTATTGATGGTGAAGTCGGTGTAGCCGCCTTCCTTCAGGTAGATGTCAGTCTCAGGAGTGCTGACGGCCTCCAGGGGATGCAGGTACTTGAACTCGATGGTGATGGTCTGCTTCAGAGCAGGATTGTCCAGGCTGGTCAGGTTGAAGGTGGCGGTGCCGGCCTTCTTGGGAAGGATGCCGTTGTGGTACTCATACTGATGGGTTGCCACATCGGGGTTCACAGCCTGCCAGTCCAGCTTGGTGTTGCCGCAGTTGGCGGGGGTGTACTCGAACTGATAGGTCTTCTGGGGATCGGTGCCCTGAGGGATGCCCAGGTAGCCTTCTCCCAGGCCGTTCCACTTGTCAATGTAGAAGACGGAGGGAGCGGTGACCTTGAAGCTTTCCATGTGAACGGTGGAAGCAGTGGCCTTGAAGCGGACCTTCATGTCGTTTTCGACCAGGGTCACTTCGAAGATGGCTTCGCCGTTGTTGTCCACCTGGAACCGGCCCAGGCCGTCGATGAAGCCGTCGCCGCTGATCTTGTTATAGCTCAGGGCCTGAGAGTTGGGGATGGCAACCCAGTTGTCAGTGCCGGTGATCTTACCCTTGACATTGATGGTGATTCTCTGGGTACCTTCCACCTGGAAGGGCTGTTCCTCGGAAACCTCCTGGTTGCCGACGAAAACCTTCAGGGCGTCTACGTTGGCGGAAACATTATTCAGGTTAAAGGTGGTGATGACGTCGCTGGGATTGTTGCGGTCCCGGACGGTTGCCACAACTTTTGCCACATGACGGGGAGAATACTGGCCGTCGTTCATGATCCAGTGGTGCTTGTTGATGTAGTCGGTGACGGTGACGCAGTCCCACTCGGGTGTCTTGTCGGTGCCGGTCAGGACGAACTTACCCTTGTCCAGAGCGCTCAGGGTGATGGTGTTTTCGCTGTCCGGGTACTGGGGTTCACCGTGTTCAGGCTGGAAGTAAACAGAGGGGCCTTCGGGCTTATTGACTTCCTCGGGGGTGTTGGGCTTCAGAACGGGATGACCGTCGGGGCTCAGAATCCATTCGGAGCCGTATTCGCCTCTGTTGGCGTTGAGGGCCTTGAGCAGCTCTTCGCTCTTGAGCTCTTCAGCCGTCTTGGGACCACAGTTTTCCATGGCCTTGGCAGGGATGGAGTCGGAATTCTTCAGTTCGGAGTTCCAGTAGGTATTGACCATCTTGCCGGACTGGTACTGGCTGACGGTTGCGTTTTTGGGGGAGCCGTCGGGGCTGCCGAGAACAACGCTGTTGGAGATCACGCCGCCGTCCAGAACACGGGCAAAGCCGCTGGCGTAATCAGCATAGGATTCGGACACACAGTTGATGACAGAGCCCTTGAGGAACTGTCCGCAGGGGCCGTGTTCGCCCTGTCCGGAGTAGGAGTTACCCATTTTGCCGACAAAGCGGACGTTCTGGATAACAGCGCCGGCTTCGATATTCTTGAACAAATAGCAGGCACATTTTCTGGGCTTGAAGGTAATGGTGTGACCCCTGCCGTCAAAGGTGCCGCAGAACGAGGAGGTATAGGAATAGCTGGAATCCAGTTCCAGATCGTTCTCCAGCACATAATATGCGGAAGGGTCGGACAAATCGATGGACTTCAGATCGCTGACAGAGGAAATCCGGATGATTTCGCTCTTGTCGGCAGGGGGAGCAACAGGAGTTTGAACAGCTTCCGCGGCTGCGGCAGGTTCTGCTGTCTGGACATCTGCAGCCTGAACAGGGATCAGGCCGGAGGGCAGCAGCAGGGCCAGTGCCAGCAGCAGACTGAAAAGCCGTTTGCTCCATTCTTTCATAGAGGACTTCATATTAGTAACTTCCTTTCGCGGTGTAGATTTGCAGGCTTGCAGGGAGGCCGGCGGGAAGCCGGCGGCTGTTTGCCAATGCGTATCTCATTTCCATCATGCTGAGTATCGGGGCGGCAATGTTATTCCTCCTTTTAATAGCTGCGCCGGGAATACTCCTACTTAAATTACGGACATGCGGCGGCCGGCAGCTTCCGAACAACGCCGGAAGGTGCGGACGGACGCATAAAAAACAGCCTTTCACGACAGAGTGCTGAAAGGCTGTAATTTTTACAGAAAAAAGCGCACAAAAGCGGCGCAGAGAACCAATCTCATGCGTTGGGCGTTTGTGCAAAGAGTTTTCTCTCAGCCTGAATAACTCTTCTGCAGATATGGCAGGTCTCCTGACTTCGCTTCATCTTCGGAGGCACCTTCTCGGAAAAATTTCCAATGGTTATTGCCTCGTCATCCACGTTACAGTAGAGGTGACTGCTCCGGATTCACACCGGATTCCCTTTTAATGCTCGTTCGTGGGAAAGAGCAACCGTATTGCACACAAATATTCAATTCCCGATTACGAAATATAACATAAAAAGAATAAAATGTCAATAAATGAAATGCAGATCCTGGGAATTCACCGGCATTTTCCCTCATGTGCGGCAATTTGGTCTGCCGGCAGAGAAAAGCAGAAAAACTTTGTGAAAATTCCTCTTCATATAATATCTTAATATCTTCTGCGATAGTATTATCATACAACATCACAAACAGAGCGGAGGTACCATATGAAAGCAAAGCAGCAGGAGCGGTATGTCATCTACTCCCGGAAATCCCGGTTTACGGGCAAGGGCGAGAGCGTAGAGAATCAGATTGAAATGTGCCGCAATTATATCGCCATGCACTTTGGCGAACAGGCCGCTCAGGAAGCACTGGTCTACGAAGATGAGGGCTTTTCCGGCGGCAATCTGGAACGGCCCCAGTTCAAGCAGATGATGAAGGATTCCAAGAAAATCACCTTCAAGGCCATCGTGGTTTATCGTCTGGACCGGATCAGCCGTAACATCGGTGACTTTGCCGGCCTGATTCAGGAGCTGGGGAACGAGAATATTGGATTCATTTCCATCAAGGAGCAGTTCGATACCTCTTCTCCCATGGGCCGGGCCATGATGTATATTGCTTCCGTTTTCTCCCAGCTGGAGCGGGAGACCATTGCAGAGCGCATCCGGGACAATATGCACGAGCTGGCAAAAACCGGCCGCTGGCTGGGTGGCAACACCCCCACCGGATACGCCTCGGAGAATGTGACCAAGGTCGCCGTGGATGGAAAAACAAAAAGCGCTTACAAGCTGGTCCAGCTGCCGGATGAGATCGGCCTGGTGAAGATGATCTACGACAAATTTCTGGAAACTGGTTCTCTGACGAAGACGGACCAGTATCTGCTGGAAGGACAGTACCGCACCAAACGGGGCAAGGAATTTACGCGCTTTGCAATCCGGGCTATCCTGACGAATCCGGTTTATATGATTGCGGATCAGGATGCCTACGCCTACCTGAAGGAATCGAACGTAGAGCTGTTTGCAACCCGGGAGGAATTTGACGGCACCAAAGGGGTTATGGCCTATAACCGCACCTTGCAGCGCCCGGGAAAGACCAATGTCGTCAATCCCATGGAGGAATGGATTGTGGCTCTGGGTGCCCACCGGGGGATTATCAGCGGAAAGCAATGGGTCCGGGTTCAGAATATGCTGGACCGGAACAGAGACAAAGGCTACCGCCGTCCCAGGACCAACGAGGCACTGCTGTCGGGGCGGCTCTACTGCGGCAACTGCGGCGGCTTTATGCGGCCCAAGCTTACCAACCGGGTGAATGATCGGGGAGAGCGGATTTACACCTATCGCTGCACCACCAAAGACCGCAGTCAGGGTCATATGTGTAATATTCAGAATATCAATGGCAATCAGCTGGACCAGCGGATTCTGCAGGAGCTGACGGCGCTGAGCAAAGAGCCGGATCTGTTTCTGCGGGAGCTGGAAGCAGGCCGCCAGGCCCTGGCCGGAAACCGGCAGGACTGCAGCAAGGAAATTGCAGGACTGAAGGAGCGGCTGAAGCAGGCGGAGCAGGATATCGGCAATCTGGTTTCGACCCTGCCCCGATATGCCGGAACCACCATGGAAACCTACATCGCCACCCAGATCGATGAGTTGCATCAGCGGGCAGAGGGCTTCAAAAAACGAATCGCGGAGCTGGAGACCATTGTAGGGGAGAGCACCCTGCACGACGATCAGTTTGACGTCCTCCGGGACATGATTCAACGGGTCGGGAGCCAGATTGAAACGATGAGCGTGGAGCAGAAAAGAAACGTAGTTCGTCTCTTAATTGATCAGATTGTTTGGGACGGAACGGATGTGCACTTGTATTTCCTACATCACATGGAAGAACAAAATGGTCAAGATGGACACGAAAATGATGAAAAAAGTGTGAAAAACATGGATTTAAAGCCGCTTATTCCACAGGGAGAGGATAGCAAATGAGATTCTGATGTACTTCCGATCACAGAAAAAGAGCAGTCAGGATGTATCACTGTCGGATTGTATAGAAACCGGCGGCGAAGGCTCGGAGCTGTCGCTGATGGACGTTATCAGCAGCGATGAGGACCTTCTGGAGAAGGTGGCGGCCCGGGAAACATCTCAGCGGGTACGCAGGGCTATGTCGGAATGCCTGACCGACCGGGAGCGCCAGATTATTCAGATGCGTTACGGCCTGGGTGGGAAAGCACCCCGCCGTCAGCGGGAGGTGGCTGACATTACCGGCATCAGCCGCAGCTACGTATCCCGGATTGAGAAAAGGGCATTGGAAAAGCTGCGAAAAGCTCTAGAATAAACAAAAGCGGAGCGTACCTTGGGTACGCTCCGCTGACGCAAGCAGATATTTCAGAGCAGGCTGGGGACTGCCTGCAGTCGGCGAAGGGATTCTTCCGCAGACAGACTGCAGGGGCAGATACGTTTTGCCAGCTCGGCCCGGTGGACATGGCGGATCAGCGGAATATTTTCCGGAGTCAGCTGGTCGTACTCTCTGCCGTAGTGGAAGTATTCCACAAGCAGCCGGACATTGGGGCCCGGATCGGCTGCCGCCTTTACCGGTTCCGGAGAACCCGGAACCGGCGGAGAAATCTGCGCCCGGCGGTTTCGGCTCAGGCATTTACGGCAGCAGTGACCAGCAGACCCAAATTGTTCCGATAAATTTCGTCAAACTGAGATATTGGCAGCGGATTTTCCCCCAAACCGACCTCTACCGTGTAGCCCGGGCGGCGGAATTGTTGGATAAACCAGTCTTTGTAGCCTGCAAATCCGGATTTGTAAGGGGTGTTTTCCAGAGTATAGCCGCTGACGGCGGCCAGCTTTTCTCCCAGCGCCTCTGCGCCGGGGACTTCCACATCCTGATACCGCCAGTAGATTACCTGGCCCTGGCTGTGGTAGGCCAGAATCAGATCCGGCTGGAGTGTTTCCGTCAGGCCGGCCAGTGCCTGCGTTTCCAGCTGATCCAGAGGCGCGGTGCCCGGGAAATCCCGGGGGCCGGGGGAAATATAGCCCTGACTTGCCTTGATGCGCCGTGCCTGCTCCCAGCCGGCAGGATAGTTCAGGTTCAGGTCCACGCCCATCAGATTGGCTTTCCAGCCGTCCGGAAATGGAATGGCAGGATAATTTGCAGCCAGAGAGCGGGCTTTTTCAAACTCCGGACTGCCTACGGGGATAGCGCCTGTGACCAGGTCTACCCCGTCCGGGTTGACCAGAGGGATAATGTAGAGGGTCACTGCGTCGGAAATGGATTTTGCGGATACACCGAAAATGGATTCGTCCTGGGCCAGCGCCCGGGCGTAGTCCCCGGAGAATTTCAGCAGTACCGGTGCTGTGATCCATTCGTTGGCGTGGTGGGCTGCGGTGTAGAGCAGATTTTTTGGGCCGTTACCGATGATGATTGCTTCCAGAGGACGGCCGTAGGCGGTGTATCCAATGATCTGGCTTCGGACAAAAGGGTAGGCTTCCCGGAGCTTGCGGATATACTGGCTGTTCCTTGCGGAAGTAATCGGGAGTTCTGGAGTAAGGACAGACATAAGAAAATCGCCTCCGTGCATGCAGAATGTTTTCCTTTGTTCATTCTATGCATCTCGATAAAAAAATCCTCTGGCATTTTCAGCCAGAGGATTTCAAATTGAGAAAAATTACTTGCTCAGACCGTTGATCTGGGCAGCGACTTCAGCAGCGAAGTCCTCTTCCTTCTTCTCGATGCCTTCACCCTTGATGTAGTGAACAGCGTCAACGAAGGTGACCTTGCCGCCGAGCTTCTTGGCAGCGTCAGCAATGTAGCCTTCCACAGAACCCTGGAACAGGTCGGAGCGGACGAATTCCTGCTGCAGCAGGCAGATTTCCTTGTAGAAAGCAGCCATCTTACCGGCAGCAATCTTCTCCTTGATCTGAGCGGGCTTGCTTGCCATCTTGGGGTCGTTGTCCATCAGGGCAACCTGAACTTCCATCTCGTGGTCGATGTCAGCCTGGGGAACCAGGGACTTGTCCCAGTACTTGGGGCCCATGGCAGCGATCTGCATAGCGACGTTCTTGCCGATTTCGGTAGCGTCGATGTCGCCCTCAACAGCCAGGTTGACCAGAACACCGTGGGTGCCGCCTGCATGCACGTAAGCGACGGAGGTGTTTTCGGTGAAGCGGGAGAAGCGGCGGATCTGCATGTTTTCGCCGATGGACATAACCTTCTCCTGCATGATCTCGGTAACGGTCAGGTTGGAGTTGGGGTACTTGGATGCCTTCAGAGCCTCCACGTCAGCGGGGTTCTCGGTAGCAACGACGGTAGCCAGGTTCTTAACCAGATCCAGGAAAGCGTCGGTCTTGGCAGCGAAGTCGGTCTCGGTGTTGACCTCGATGACGACGCCGACACCGTTGATGACATCAGCGTATGCAACGCCTTCAGCGGCGATGCGGTCTGCCTTCTTGGCAGCCTTAGCCAGGCCCTTTTCGCGGAGCCAGTCAATAGCCTTATCCATATCGCCGTCGCATGCGGACAGAGCCTTCTTGCAGTCCATCATGCCAACGTTGGTCATTTCACGCAGTTTCTTAACGTCCTGAGCGGTAAAAGCCATTTATTGTATCCTCCTAGTTGTAAATAGTAGTAATCCTGCCATCCCGGAAGTCCGGGATGGCGGGAAGAAAATTACGACTTATTCAGCTTCGGCGGGAGCTTCAGCAGCTTCAGCGGCAGAAGCATCTTCGCCCTGACGGCCTTCGATGGCAGCGTTTGCCATGGTAGCGGCGATCAGACGGATGGCGCGGATAGCGTCGTCGTTGCCGGGGATGACATAGTCGATCTCGTCGGGATCGCAGTTGGTATCAACGATAGCGACAATGGGAATGTTCAGCTTGCGGGCTTCAGCGATGGCATTGCGCTCCTTGCGGGGGTCGACAATGAACAGAGCTGCGGGCAGCTTCTTCATTTCCTTAACACCGCCCAGGTACTTTTCCAGCTTGGCGATTTCAGCCTGGTGCTTGATGACTTCCTTCTTGGGCAGCATAGCGAAGGTGCCGTCCTCTTCCATCTTTCTCAGCTGAGCCAGACGGTCGATACGGGTACGCATGGTGCGGAAGTTGGTCAGCATGCCGCCGAGCCAGCGGGCGTTGACGTAGTAACCGCCGCAGCGGGCAGCTTCTTCCTTGATAGCGTCCTGAGCCTGCTTCTTGGTGCCGACGAACAGCACGTTGCCGCCGTTGGCGGACAGGTCACGAACGAAGTTGTAGGCCTCTTCCAGCTTCTTAACGGTCTTCTGCAGGTCGATGATGTAGATACCGTTACGCTCGGTGTAGATGTAGGGAGCCATTTTGGGGTT
>RCNH01000027.1_pt1 | contig 72233 bp, 56 predicted proteins | sample 2041161 | NCBI WGS metagenome assembly RCNH01 (sample SAMN09708215, study PRJNA481090) | Feces metagenome, whole genome shotgun sequencing project. | biome: feces | host: Leptonychotes weddellii | place: Antarctica: Sion Island | collected 2010-03-01 | reverse complement strand
GAGGCACCAGATGCGGGTGTAGCTCATCCGGTAGAGCGCCACCTTGCCAAGGTGGAGGTAGCGAGTTCGAGCCTCGTCACCCGCTCCAATTACAGATTGGGAACGTGTTCAGCGCTCCCAATTTTTTTTGTCCGGTACCGTGGCCAAGTGGTAAGGCAAAGGTCTGCAAAACCTTTATTCCCCAGTTCAAATCTGGGCGGTACCTCCAGAATGCTCCGGGTCTTTGACCCGGGGCTTATTTTTTTCGCAGGAAGAAGTATTCCCGGTCGGAAGAAAGTTCCCGGCAGAAGCGGAAGCCCAGCCGGTCGAACTGCTGCATCCCGGCAGGATCGGTGATCTGATGCTCTGCAAGGAAGCGGACCATTTCACCCCGGGCCATTTTGGCAAGAGTTCCTTTCTGTACCGGTTTTCCACCGCTGCTTTCAGCGAATACGCAGGTGATGAAAGTATCTTCGCCGGTCAGATATTTTTCGATGCACCGGGAATACTCCCGGGAGGCCAGATTGATGATGACACCGTCGGAATCCCGGACGCAGTCATATAGCGCCTTTCCCCAGAATTCGTACAGGCTGCCGCAGCCGCAGACAGCCGCTTTGGCCTGCATTTCCAGCCGGTAGGGCGTGATGCCGTCCATGGGCCGCAGGACGCCGTAGAAGCCGGAAAGAATCCGCAGGTGCTGCTGCACATATTCCAGCTGGCTGTCCGTGAAAACGCCGGGGGCCATGTGCTGAAAGGCAAGGCCGTCGTAGGAAAGAACGGCGGGGGTCAACCCCCGGTGCAGATCCATCTGCTGCAGCCGCTGAACGTTCTGCAGGGCGATGGCCTCGCTGCATCCCCAGAGGGAGGACAGCTGGGAAAAGGACAGGGTCCTGAGATAATCCAGAATTTTCTGTGCCTCGGGAAGAAAACGCGGTGTGCTATGAACCGGGAGAGAATCTGTATCCCGGCGCATTTTCTTGGCAGGTGACAGGATGATTTTCATAGAGGTTCCTCCGTTTGTACCGATGTCTGCGGGGGATTTTCGGCTGACGCAGATGCCGCCGGACAAAAAACGACAGGATCAGCGGATAGTCAGCAGCAAAATCAGCTGCACCAGATTGGCTGCCAGAGAAACTCCCAGCAGAACTGCCAGAACGGTCAGGGCCTTGCTCCGGGGTGCGGGGCTGGGAGCCGGTTCGGCAGGAGAAGCGTCTGTCTGCCCATTCCGGGGAGCGCCGGATTCCTGTTCCGGCATGACGAACTGTTCCGGGTGGGCATCCATGTCAAAATATTCCACAAACCAGTTGGCCAGAATGTGGGCGTTGCGCAGGCAGACACCGGCTTCCTGACTGGTCAGCCGGACACTGTGGTGGACAGCGTCGTTTCTGGACTTCCGGATGGCGTGCAGAATGGTGGTAATCTGGGACGGAAGCACATGGGCATTGTCCAGAGCCTCAATCCGGTCAAGCTGACCGGGGAGGACAGGCAGCTTTTCGGCACGGCATACTTCCTCCGTGACGCATTCGGCAAAGTTGCCAAGCTCCATGATGCAGGCATTCGGGTCATCGTAAAGATGTTTTTCTGCAGACATACACATCTGGCTCAACGAGGTCCAGGGATCTTCCAGAAAAGAAAAATTTGATTGCATGAGGTATCCTCCTGTTTCTGCATTTGCAGGAAACATTTCTATTATATAAAAAAGATGACAGCTGTGCAAGTAGATACCCGAAAAAATGGCAGAGCGCTCAGGTCATCCAGTGGGGGAAAACCGGCAGTTTACAGAGAAAGCTCCTGCAGAACGGCAGCATTTACCGCGTTGGAGGCCCATACCGAGCACTTTCTGGTCAGCACAACGGGATCTCCCTCCAGGGTGGAGATACAGCCGCCGGCTTCTGTGATCAGCAGGGAACCGGCTGCATAATCCCAGGGGGAAAGCTCACATTCAAAGAAGGCTTCCAGTCTGCCGCAGGCCACGGCACACAGATCCAGCGCCGCTGCGCCCATCCTGCGCAGGTCGCAGCTTTTTTCAAACAGCTGAGCAGCCAGCGCCATGGTTTTCGGGTGCAGCTTCTGATTGTAAGGAGATGTTCCCATGCCGAAGATGCCCTTGGACAGAGGCAGGGAGCTGACGTGGATAGGCTGACCGTTCAGAAATGCGCCAAGCCCTCGTCCGGCGGTGAACATTTCCTGTCTGTACGGATCGAGCACGACGGCGTACTCCACCTGACCGTCTTTGGCAAGGGCAACGGATATGGCACTCTGCCGCAGACCCCGGACAAAGTTGGCGGTGCCGTCGATGGGGTCCGTCACGAAGACCCAGCCCCGGGAGGGATCGGCATTTTCGGTTTCTTCCTCACCGAAAAAGACGGAGCCTTCCACAAGCTCCGGCAGACGTGCCTTCAGAAATTCCTCAACCCGGACGTCATAGGCGGTTACCATGTCTGCATCGGAGCTTTTCAGGCTGGTTACACGCTGGATATCTCTGGCAGAAAGTACGATTTCTCCCGCTTCCTGTACCAGCGCTTCCATTTTTTTCAGCAGTTCCATGAGCAATTGATCTCCTTTTTTGTTTTTCCCAATTATACAAAATCCCGGAATGCAAAGTCAATGCGGAAAATTTCCGGGGATTTCCCGCGGGACAGAAAACAGCATGGACAATGCACCCGGGATAGGATACAATAGCACTGAAAAGCATTTCCGGGGACCCAACCCCGGAGGATACACCTCAAAAGGAGAATATGCATATGAAATTTATTTCATGGAACGTCAACGGTCTGCGGGCCTGCATGGACAAGGGCTTCCGGGAATTTTTTGATTCTATTGATGCCGACATTTTTGCCATTCAGGAAACCAAAATGAAAGAAGCTCAAAAGAGCTTCGATTTTCCGGGTTATGAGGAATACTGGAACTGCGCCGACAAGGCCGGCTATTCCGGGACGCTGATTTATACCAGAATCAAGCCGCTGCAGGTGATCTACGGCATCAACGGCGCCTATAACGACGAAGGCCGGGCCATTACCCTGGAGTTTGAAAAGTTCTATTTTGTCACGGTCTACTCGCCCAACTCCAAGGACGGCCTGCTGCGGCTGGATTACCGGATGGAATATGAGGATGCGCTGCGAGCCTACCTGACGGAGCTGGCAGAGAAAAAGCCCGTGGTGCTCTGCGGCGACCTGAATGTGGCCCACAATCCCATTGACCTGAAAAATCCCAAGACCAATACCCGCAATGCCGGCTATACCATCGAAGAGCGTACCAAATTCGGTCAGCTTCTGGACAGCGGCTTTACGGATTCCTTCCGCTGCCTGTATCCGGAGGAAGTGAAATACTCCTGGTGGAGCTACCGCTTCAAGGCCCGGGAAAAGAATGCCGGATGGAGAATCGACTATTTCCTGGTGTCCGACAGCGCCAGAGAGAACATCCGGGATGCCAAAATCCATAACGAGATTTTCGGCAGCGATCACTGCCCGGTGGAACTGGAAATTGCGTTCTGATGAAAAGAAAAATCCCCCTGTGCAGAAAAACGCTGCGCAGGGGGGATTTTTTATGCCAAAATGTATGATAATTGTCAGTTTTCCGAAGAATCGCAGCCACACAGCTGCAGGTGCTTCAGGCTCAGATCCAGAATGGGGGCCGAGTGCGTCAGCGCACCGCAGGAAATGTAGTCCACGCCCAGGGCGGCGATTTCCCGGATGTTGCCTGCGGTCACGTTGCCGGAGCATTCCGTTGCCGCCCGGCCGCCGATGATCTGCAGAGACTCCTGCATCTGCTGGAGGGTCATGTTGTCGAGCATGATGATGTCGGCTCCGGCTTCCAGCGCCTGGCGGACCATGTCCGGGGTTTCGGCTTCCACTTCGATTTTTCTTACGAAGGGCGCATAGGCTCTGGCGGCTTCCACGGCCTGCCGGATTCCGCCGGCAGCGCTGATGTGGTTGTCCTTGATGAGAACACCGTCGGAGAGGTTATAGCGGTGATTCTGTCCGCCGCCGATGCGCACGGCATATTTTTCAAACAGCCGCATGCAGGGCGTGGTTTTCCGGGTGTCCAGAAGAACTGTGCCGGTTCCTTCCAGCTGCGTGACAAGCGTTCTGGTGAGGGTGGCAATGCCGCTGAGCCGCTGCAGGTAGTTCAGTGCGGTGCGTTCCCCGCTGAGCAGTGCCCGGACATCGCCGCGGACCACAGCCAGAAGCTGCCCGGAGCGGACCTGTGCGCCTTCACTGACCAGGGCATCCACCCGGGCCTGAGGGTCCAGAAGCTGAAAAATCCGCTGAAAATAGGGAAGACCTGCCAGTATGCCGTCCTGCTTGCAGATCAGCTCTGCCTGTGCCGGCCGGGCCTGACGCATAATGGCGGCGGTGGTAACGTCTTCACTGGTGATATCTTCTTCCAGGGCCATGCGGAGATATTTATCCGCGGCCAGAAATGTGGCGGGAGTGTCCATAGCAATCCATCCTTTCCGGAGAGTGGGGCGTCAGGCCCGGATGGCCCAGCGCATTTTGGTGCAGGTGGCACGGCTGTTGCTTCTGCACTCTTCGGCAGAAGGACGGATCACATCCCGGGCAACATCGCTGTAAACACCCTGATTCAGGAAATATTTGAAAGATTTCTTTACCAGTCTGTCCTCTCCGGAGTGGAAGGTCAGGATGGCGGCTCTTCCGCCGGGCTTAAGCACATCGGGGAGCTTTTCCAGGAACTGATAGAGAACCTCGAACTCGTTGTTGACGTCGATGCGGAGAGCCTGGAAGGTTCTCTGGCAGGATTTTTTGACCGCCTGCTTCTGCTCTCTGGCAGGCAGGAAGGACAGCGCCTGTTCCACGGTGTGGTACAGATCCCGGGTGGTCAGGATGGGAATGTTCTGCTCTTTCCGGCGGAAAACCTCGTCAGCGATTTCCTCGGCATAGGGCTCGTCGGAGTTTTCAATCAGCATGCCCACCAGCTCGTCCCGGGAGACCTCCGCCAGCCGCTGGGCCGCGGTGATGCCGTGTTCCGGGTCCAGTCTCAGATCCAGCGGGCCTTCCGTCTTGAAGGAGAAGCCCCGCTCCGGATTGTCGATCTGCATGGACGAAACGCCGAGATCTGCCAGCACAAAGTCGAACCGGCCTGCCTCGGCGGCAATCTGGTCGATGTTGGCAAAGTTGATCAGCCGGACGGTGATATCCTCCGGGCCGTAGCCTTTTTCAGCCAGCCGGTCCCGGGTTTTCCGGGATTCGATGGGATCTACGTCCAGACCGTAGATGTGGCCCTGATGGTTCAGCTTCTGCAGCATGGCGAGAGTGTGCCCGCCGTAGCCCAGTGTGGCGTCCAGCCCCTGCTGACCGGGCTGAATGTCCAGAAAATCCAGAATTTCCTTTACCATGATGGAAATGTGCATACCGGCAGGGGTGTTTCCTTTCTGACGGATTTTTTCCACGGTGTCGGCATAGCGCTCCGGGGAGAGCTCCTTGTATTTTTCGTTAAAGTTCCGGGGATGTGTACCTTTGTAATGAATCCGACGCTTGTGCGGCTGCTGCTTTTCGTCCATGGGGATTCCTCCTTGCTTTTGTGAGTAAACCATACCATGAAAGCAAATCTTTGTCAAACTTCCGCCGGGAGAAAAACGGAAAAAAGAAGCCAATCCGGTTCCCATTTTCCCGGCTGAGCAGAATATACAACGAAAAACGGAAATTCTGCAAAGAAAACTGGTGATTTTGTACGATTCTGAAAATGACAAATAATTTGAAATATGTATGCTTTTGCAAAAAATTGTCGGATTATTTGTTGACAAAAATAGCAAAAAAGGTATAATAAAAATAAAGATAGTTACGATAACAGGCGGCTCAAAACCCCGGTGAGACTGCAGAGATGAACGGGGTATGGTACTGCTTGTTTGTCAGGTACCTGCAGAATGGAAAAGAGAGAATATCCGGAAAGAGGCTGCTCGGATGCTTCGCTTTTCCGGTGCAGGTGCGGAATGCGGTTTTTCGCCCCGGCATGGAGCAGTGGGAGAATGGCTGCACAGGTACAGAAGAGATAGGTCGGAAGGAGCCTGTGTCTGCAGCAATGCGGCAGGAAATATGGGATTGAAGAAGAGAAGAATTACATTCGAACACTGGTATCTGATTTCATTTTTTTTGATGATCTACGATGCCATCGCAGTAAACGGCGCATATTTTCTGGCGCTGTGGCTGCGCCATGACCTGCATTTTTCGATAATTCCCCGGGAATTTGTGCTGGCGTGGGCCAAATTTGCACCGATTTACACGGTATTCTGTCTGGCCGTGTTCTGGATGCTGCGGCTGTACCAAAGCATCTGGCGGTTTGCAAGCTACAATGAGCTTGTCCGGATTTGCGGAGCCACCATCCTGAGCACCGTGTTCCATACGGCGGGCATTACGCTGCTGTTCCAGAGAATGCCGCTGTCGTATTACATCGTCGGACCGATTTTCCAGATGGGACTGGTTGTGTTCATCCGGTTTTCCTATCGGTTTGTGCTGCTGGAAAGAAACCGAACTGCCAAGGAAAAGCAGCTTCCGGAGGCCAGCCGGGTGATGCTCATCGGCGCAGGTGCCGCAGGACAGATGGTGCTGCGGGATCTGCGGCATGCCAGCATGGGTAAGGAAAATGTCTGCTGTATCATCGACGACAACAGCAATAAGTGGGGCCGCTACATTGACGGTGTTCCGGTTGTCGGCGGCAGAGACGACATCCTTGCCAGTGTCGAAAAATTTGAAATTGAGAAAATCTATGTGGCAATTCCCAGTGCTTCCGCAGCAGACCGCAGAGATATCCTGAACATCTGCAACGAAACCGGATGCGAGCTGAAGAATCTGCCGGGAATTTATCAGCTGGCCAGCGGCGAAATTACCGTGGGCAGCATGAAAAAGGTGGATCTGGAGGATCTGCTGGGACGGGAGCCGATCCGGGTCAACATGGACGAGATCTTTTCGTTTCTCAGCGGCAAGGTGATCCTGGTCACCGGCGGAGGCGGTTCCATCGGCAGCGAGCTTTGCCGCCAGATTGCTAAGCATCATCCCAGACAGCTGATTATTTTCGATATCTATGAAAATAATGCCCATGCCATCAAGCTGGAGCTGCAGGACCGCTTTCCGGAGCTGGATCTGCACGTCCTGATTGGCTCTGTCCGGGACAGCAGCCGGATCAATGGGGTGTTCCGCACCTATCATCCGGACGTGGTCTACCATGCGGCAGCCCACAAGCATGTGCCTCTGATGGAGGACAGTCCCTGCGAAGCCATCAAAAACAACGCCATCGGTACCTATAAGACGGCCTATGCCGCCATGATGAACGGCTGCAGCCGCTTTGTCCTGATTTCCACGGATAAGGCGGTTAATCCCACCAACATCATGGGCGCCTCCAAGCGGCTGTGTGAAATGGTAATCCAGTCCTTTGACCGAAAGATCAAAGAAGGCAGAGCAGATGAGATCCCTGCACTGCATCTGCGCCGGGACGATGTTCTGAAGATGAGCGCCCAGCCACCCCGGACGGAGTTTGTGGCGGTTCGGTTTGGCAATGTACTTGGCAGCAACGGTTCCGTTATTCCCCGGTTCAAGGAGCAGATTGCCAAAGGCGGCCCGGTGACAGTGACACATCCGGACATTATCCGCTATTTCATGACCATTCCTGAGGCGGTTTCTCTGGTTCTGCAAGCCGGAACTTATGCCCGGGGCGGGGAGATTTTTGTTCTGGATATGGGTTCGCCCATGAAAATCGACACCATGGCGAGAAATCTGATCAAGCTGTCCGGGCTGAAGCCTGATGTGGATATCAAAATCACTTACACGGGACTGCGCCCGGGGGAAAAGCTCTACGAAGAGAAGCTGATGTCCGAGGAGGGGCTGCGTACTACGCCGAACCACCTGATTCATATCGGCAGCCCGATTCCGTTTGATGCGGACCGGTTTCTGCGTCAGCTGCAGCATTTGATGCAGGCAGCCTACGAAGAACGGGTGGACGATATTCGGGTACTGGTGGAAAAGATAGTACCTACTTACCACCCTGTGGAATCTCAGCAGGAGAACAATTTGCAGGCTTCGCCGGAGCAGGTCTCTGTACCGACAACGGTTTGAAGGCGGTTTCCCGCAGGACGGAAAATCCGACTCCGGCTATTGACAAAACAGAAAACTTGCGTTATATTGAGTTAGAAAAAAATATTCGGTTTAAGTGCCGTAAGGCTTGTATAGAGCCTGCGGAGAATAGTGAATCCGGTCAGAATCCGGAACGGTACCGCCACTGTATGCGCGGAGGCTGCACATGAGACGAAAGTCATCCATTGGGTTTTCCCGAGAAGGTAATGTGCAGGCTGTGGATGCGCGAGTCAGGAGACCTGCTTAAATCTTTTTTTCAGCTGCCTGCCCCGTATATGGCAGAGTGGTTGGGTTTTGTTTGTGCAGAAAAACGGCTGCGGCAATTTCTTATGAATTGCCGCAGCTTTTTTTGATTTTAGTCGGTCCGGGGTTGTGCCCCCCTTACGATTTCCGGGCCGTTTCACCGTGGAACCTGTCCTTTCCCACGGGACAACGGAACCTGGATACCGGTCCAAAAGACAGCCGGTATCCGGGTTCCACTAAAAATGCTCCGGGAATGTCAGATTCCCGTTTTTTTTATGCTGCAAATGCAGAGCGAAAAGAAAATCAACATGACGAATTCCGGAACTGCCCCGGATGCTGCAACACATATTGCATCCGAACAGCCGTTTTTTGTCGGAAACTGAAAGAACATACCGCCCGGATCGTCTCAGATCCGGGCGGCTGCAGTTTGGAACTGTTTTTTGCAGGCGGTTGTCAAGGCTGCACTTTTTTGCTATAATATGCATAGTATTTTCTGGCAATGTCTTTTCTTTTGCGCTTTTCAGGAGGTTTTTTTATGACCCAGTTTCTGCTTCGTCTCTTTCACTGCGCGGATGGTTCTCCGGAGGACAGCCGCTACCGGATGAAAATCGGCAGACTTTCCGGACTTACCGGGATATTCTGCAATGCGCTTCTCTGTATGCTTAAGCTGCTGACGGGAATTCTATCCGGCAGTGTTTCCATTATGGCTGATGCAATGAACAACCTGTCCGATGCAGCCAGTTCCGTGGTGACCCTGATTGGCTTCCGGCTTTCGGAGCGGCCTGCGGATAAAAAGCATCCGTATGGGCATGCCCGGTATGAATATCTGTCAGGGCTTGCAGTGTCCGCCATGATCCTGCTGATCGGTATGGAGCTGGTAAAAACTTCTTTCGGAAAGATTCTGCACCCGGAATCGGTGGATTTTTCTGTTCCGGCCGCGGTGGTGCTGCTGGGGTCTATCGCTGTCAAGCTGTGGCTTGCCCGGTTCAACCATGCGCTTGGGTCTGGAATTGGGTCCTCTGCGTTGCTGGCGACAGCTGCAGACAGCCGCAGCGACTGTCTTGCTACGGCTGCGGTTCTGGCTGCCGGCCTGATGGAGTCGCTGACCTCCTGGAAGATTGACGGCTTTGTAGGCCTGATAGCAGCAGGTTTCATACTCTGCAACGGCGTTTCCATGGGTATGGAAACAATCAGCCCCCTGTTGGGAGAGGCCTCTAACCCGGAACTGCGGGATGCCATCACCGGACTGATCATGGACTGCCCCAAGGTGCTGGGTTTTCACGATTTGATGGTCCATGATTATGGCCCCAGCCAGCGGTTTGCCAGCATCCATGTGGAGATGGACAGCCGAGAAGATCCCATGGAAAGCCATGAGCTGATCGACCGGCTGGAAAGAGCCTGCCTTGAGCAGCTGCATGTGGAGCTGGTTATTCACTACGATCCGGTAGTGGTAGGAGATCCGATTGTGGACGAAACCAGGGAAGAGGTAGTCGCTGTGCTGCATGAGTTTGATCCCAGACTGTCCATCCATGATTTCCGCATGGTCAGTGGCAGACAGCGGACCAATCTGATTTTCGATGCCGTTCTGCCTGTGGATCTGCAGGGACGGGAGGAAGAAATCCGGGACTATGTGCAAAAGCAGATGTCCTCCCCGGAAAAAGGAACCTATTACCCAGTCATTACCTTTGATTCGGAATTTTTTAATAACCGGTAAACACAAAACCTGCGGTGACGGCTTTATGCTGCACCGCAGGTTTTATTTTCTGGCGGATTTTACCCGTCAAAGACGTATTCTGAAAGGGGGTTATCGGATTGTATTGACTTCCACCATGGCTGTTTCGATGGACCAGGGGGCCACAGGTCCAACCAGAGCGCCTTCCTCAGCACGGATATCCGTACTTTCCACGGGACGCTCAATGAGGCTGACTCTGCAGGCATTTTCCACGTCGGCACCACCGGGCAGGGTGATGGTCACATCAGAGCTGCAGCCGCAGCCTTCGGACTCATACCAGCGCACGACAATGTGCCGGTCGTCGTCCTCGGCTTTCTTGATGGCGGTGACCACGACGTTGTCCCGGCTGATGCCCAGGCCCCTGTCAGTTTCCGGCAGCATACGGGTCTGGAAATCCTGTACCCTTGCATCCAGCGGATTGTTGACACCCACGCAGAGTCTGTGTCCGGCGGTGTCAGAAGCGGTTCCGGAGGTCATGGAGAAGTGGAAGTGATGTTCGCCCGGCTGCAGCCAGTGACCGTAGAGCCAGTGGCAGGCCTTGGAAGTGGAGATCATGATGGGCTGCAGAACCGGCGTTCTGACAGGTGCAGCAGTGGGATCCTGATAGTCCCAGCCCAGATTGTAGGAGCTGAAGACTACACTGAAATCGGATTCCTTGCTGACGGCCTGCATCCAGTTCTGCACCTCTCTGGGCCGGACTGCGCTGTTGCGTTCGTAATCGGTTGGATCGGTGGTGTAGCCGCCGACGAAGTTGGGATCTCCGGTGTTGTCGTTGAACCGGGAGAACTTGGACAGCATTTCGTCGCCGATGTTCACGGCACCAAAGGGAACTTCGTAGGTGACCTGGGATCTGGTCGGATCAATCAGGCCGTCGCTGCCGAACATATCGCCTGCATTGACGGGGAACATCAGCCGCAGCTGACGGGCTGCTGCAGAATCCATATCCAGCTTCATGTCAAAATCCGCACGCTTGATGGTTTCGTACACGGTGAACCGCAGCACGGCAGCGCCTCTGGCAGCAGAGGGGGCACAGGTCTCAAAAACCGTACGTACAGGGCCGGCTTCCACACAGGTCCATTTGTCGAAGTAGTTGCGCTGGCTGACGCCTTTGTGGGGCTGCCACATATTCAGCTGTTCACCGGCACCCATGCCGTCGTACTGGAAATCATACAGCTCACCGATTTTGAATTTTTCGGTGGAGAACAGGCTCTTGCCCTGGTTTTCCAGATCCAGAATGGATTCCAGCGCACCGCCCTGTACTACGGGAGTGACTGCGTAGAACCGGTTGGAGAAGGTCTCCGTCCAGAGGGCACCGGTTTCAAAGCGTCCTTCGGAAGCAGCAGGGGCTTCACCGGGGCGGATATAGTAGGTCTTGTAGCCCATGGCAGGCACGCCTTCGGCCACAAACACCAGCTTGTTTCCGTCGGTGAGCTGGTAGGCAGCTTCTTTGCCGTCGGAGCCGACGATGCGGAAGGTATCCGTGGCGGCTTCGGGTTTGTCCATAACCACCACGTCATCCCGGACCCAGGACAGATTGTTGAACACGACGAAAGGCAGCGTGCCCTTGGTCCGGTCGGTTCTGACAGCCCGGACCAGCCAGGTGATGTTTTCTTCGTAAAGTTCCTTTGCGATGTCAAAGGCCTTCTGATAGGTGCGCTTGAAGTCCTCAACAGAGCCTTCGGGTGCGTAACCGTGGCAGGCGTGGTCAGCGGCTCTCCAGGCTTCCTCCAGTTTTTCGGCGGGGTAGGCGGAGAAGCTCTCGGTGACAATGGCCCGGATCACGGCCAGAACCTCGGTGGTCCGCAGCAGGCGCTCGGCTTCCCGCTGGTTCATAAAGGTGTGGTCGTCGGAAGCGGCATTTTCATAGAACCACTTGCTGGGCCATTCGCCGGTAAGCACGTCGCCGCTGAGGTCTGCATCCTCCGTAAAGATGGCGTCCAAAGCCTGCTGCATGGTGCTGTAGTCCATCCGGGGCAGATCGTGGGCCTCGGCGTAGGCATTCCATTTTTCGAACCGTTCGGTGAAATCCATCGGCAGGCAGCAGTCCATGGAATACAGCAGGGGCACTTCGCCGCCCACATGCTTCTGCTCCATATCCTGCCGGAATTCTGCCACCTTCTCGGAAATGCGGTCAGGCTTTTCCATGAAGGGAACGCCTTCCTCGTCAAAGTGGAAGTTGCCGTAATGGTTCATGAAGAAGACGTTGATTCTGGTCTTGTCCAGAGCCTCCATCTGCTTGAATTCATTCTGACGGAAGCCGTCAAAGTTCCAGGAGCGGCTGGCGTAGAGATACCGGACACCGGCTTTTGCCATGATCTGGGGCATCTGAACGCCCAGACCGGGGATATCGGTGTTGTAGTAGACGTCGGATTTGCAGCCGGGGAATGTTTTTTCGACCCATTTCTTGCCGTAGATGAACTGACGCACCAGCATTTCGGAGGTTACGAAAGAGGTATAGGGCATGGTGTAGCCTGCGCCGATATCCATGCGTCCTTCGGCCACACGCCGGGCCAGCTCTTCGAACCGCTGGGGGTACTGTTTGAGATAGCTGTAAATATAGCCTCCGCACTCATGGGTCCAGGTAAATTTCGGATCCTTGCGCATAAGATCCAGCGCTGTATTGATTTCGTCAAAAGTAAAAGCCGCTTCTGCATCGTAGCAGCCCTTATGCCATCCCAGGTCGTGGTGAGAGGATTCCACCAGATTGATTCTGGACGGTTTCAATTCCTTGGACATGCTTGAAAAACCACCTTTCCGGCAGCGGATACCATTTTCCGCATGCTTCTGGGATTATAGTAATTCATTCCTTCAAAATCTGCATTTACATGTGTACTCAGTATAAAATTGAAGTTGGAAAACAGAATACTTTCGTCACATTGCCCTTCCGGAGGCGCGGCAGAAGGCCGGAATTTCCGGAGAGGCCCGCGCTTAAAACGGGACAGAAAAATCCCCTGCTTGTCCCGACAGGGAAAAACAGGGGAGATGCTGCAAAAGAGAAGCGGAGATTGTGCCGAACTCCGTTATTTCAAGCCCGTTCTGCAGCGCAGATAGGCCAGACATTCGTCCGCGGTGCCTTCCGTAAAGCCGTTTTTGTCCAGAGGAAGGGTCATGGAGCCTTTGATTGCCAGAACAATCTGATTTTTGGTCTCGAGAATGGCCTCGACGTTGGAAAATGCAATGCGGTTGTTGGCTTTTTCGGAGCAGTAGGAAATATCCTCGCCGATTTCCACCCGGATCAGAGGTGTCTGCTGCGGGTTCAGGACATGCAGTCTGCTGATTTCGTTTTTCACGCCCTTGGAGATGTTGAGCCTGAGAATTCCCAGCGAACCAAAAGGCAGCAGGGCCATAATCAGAAAGGTGAGGTTGCGCATAGCCAGAAAAAGCAGCAGGAAAATCACGGAGCAGATCATCAGGATGATGACGTTTTTCCGGACTTTCCATTTTGAGCATTTTTCCGTACATTCGCGGATAAAGGCATCTGTGCAGCGGTATTCATTTACAAATCGTTTCATAGGGAATTCCTCCAAAAATGAGCGGCTTTTGGGTTTCTTGTGCAAGGCAACTATAACACAGGCGGAAACAGAATACAATGGGACTGTATGCACAAAACACTACCCTTCGAAAATGAAGAAAACACGGGATTTTTCGTCAGAAACAGCATAAAACGGCTGCGCCGGGATGCCGGTGCAGCCGCTGTGATTACCGGCTGAAAAATTCGGGGGCATACTCCATCAGCCGTTTTGCCAGATTTTCGCCCAGCTCAATGCCGCCCAGATCGCCGGGATGGATCATGTCAAAGGCCAGATGGTTGAAGTGCAGCAGTTTTTTTCCGTCCAGGAACAGATACCGGCCCTGAAATTCTTCTGCCAGCGCTTTCAGAATTTCCCGGAAGCGTTCGGGGGTGGAGACCATGGCGGGGCGGGTGATTCCCAGATCTGCAAAATAGGGAAGAATGCTGAATACGGCTTTGAGGGCGTTCGGATGTGCCCGGTCGATGGCAGTCAGGAAGGCTTTGGACCGGTCGTAGAACTGCTGATCGGTGTAGCCCTGATTAAGCATATTTACGGAAATTTCTCCGGTAAAAATGTCGAAATCATAGTTCTGCGCCAGGTATTCCCCAAGTTCCGGCTCCAGATAGGCAGCTCCGGCAGTGCCCAGATTGAACAGATCCGCACCCATCCGGGTGGCGGCCTGGTAGGCATAGGCGGTAACGGGAGTGGTAGCACTCATGCCGTGGGTGATGGAGGTGCCGTAGGCCAGATATCTGTGTCCGGGCAGATCGTCCGCAGAAGGCGGTGTCAGTTCTGCGCTGCATTTCCAGCCCCGGTAGGCAATCATGGAATTCATGGGCAGAAAGATCACCCGGATCAGCTTTGAAGAGAAGTTCCCGTCGGGAGCAGTGCTGAAAAATTGCTCCAGACCGGGATCCTGTTCCAGCCGGATGGTCTGTGGGCCGGCAGGCAGAACCATGGTACGGTAGTGATAATCACCGAAATAGACGGAAACAGCGGCAGGCTGATGATATACGGTCAGATACAGCTCCACGGGGAACGCTGTGGTTTTAAAGCGGATCTCCCCATGGGAGGGCTGGCAGAACTGCAGTGCGGTGGCCGGGGCGATGGAGGAAAACAGATCCTCCGGCACGCGGCTCAGGATTTTTTCATCACAGCCATCTGCATGTACCATTTGGCTGATGTTGTGAAATTCAAGGTGGTCATAGATCATATTTGCTGCTCCTTTGACAGTTTGCCGAAATCCGGAAAGGCTTATCATACGGTCATTATAGCACACAGCAGGGGGGATTTAACAGCAGAGGGCGGGAGAAAAACAGAAAAATCCGGCTGCGACGCACAAATGTTTTCCGATTGTTTACATATTGTTGCTGCAATTGGGTAACGCTTCTGTTATACTGTATCCATTCATTGAAAAATCCAAAGGGATATGTGGAGCAGTATGGTCCACGGGAAGGAGGCAATTATGCAGGATTTTTCTGTAGTAACCCCTCAGCTGGAAGCACTGGCATCGCTGTGCCGGCAGAACAGCAGCATTGATCCGCAGGATTACGGACGCTACGCCGTCAAACGGGGCCTGCGGGACCTGGACGGAAACGGTGTGGTAGCCGGCCTTACGGAAATCAGCGAGATCGTTTCCAAGAAAGAAGTGGACGGCAGGCTGGTTCCCTGCCCGGGAGAACTGTATTACCGGGGCTACCCCATTCAGGCGCTGGTGCAGGACATTGTCTCCAACAAACGGTTCGGCTATGAAGAAATTGTTTTTCTGCTGATGTTCGGTCAGCTGCCTACGGTACAGCAGCTGGCGGATTTCAAGGCCCAGCTGGGAAGCTACAGAACGCTGCCGGCCAATTTTGTCCGGGACGTGGTGATGAAGGCGCCCAGCAAAGACATGATGAATACGCTGGCCCGGAGCGTGCTGACCATGGCAGGTTACGACAATGCCGCAGACGACACCTCTCTGCCCAATGTGGTGCGCCAGTGTGTGGACCTGATTGCAATCATGCCGCTGCTGGCGGTGTACGGCTATCAGGCCTATGCCTACAAGGAGGGCCAGAGCCTGTATATCCATGCCCCTCGTCCGGAGCTGTCCACGGCAGAAAATATCCTGTCGCTGCTGCGGCCTGACGGAGCCTACACCACGCTGGAGGCCCACATCCTGGATCTATGCCTGGTGCTGCACGCCGAACACGGCGGCGGAAACAACTCTACCTTTACGACCCACGTGGTCACCAGCAGCGGAACGGATACCTACAGCTGCGTTGCCGCTGCGCTTGCCAGCCTGAAGGGACCGAAACACGGCGGTGCCAACGTCAAGGTCACCCAGATGTTTCAGGATATGAAGCGCTCTCTTTCCGACTGGGAGGACGAGGATGCGATCCGGGATTATCTCAGAGGCCTGCTGCACCGGGAGCAGTTCGACAGGGCCGGCCTGATCTATGGTATGGGACATGCGGTGTATTCCATCAGCGATCCCCGGGCGGATATTCTGCGCTGCAGCGTGGAAAAGCTCAGCAGAGAAAAGCACCTGCACGATGAGTATGCGCTGTACAGCCGGGTGGAGCGGATTGCGCCGGAGGTCATCGCCGAGGAACGGCAGATCTACAAGGGCGTATCTGCCAACGTGGACTTTTATTCCGGCTTTGTCTACAGCATGCTGGGCATTCCCATGGAGCTGTACACGCCGCTGTTTGCAGTTTCCCGGATGGCGGGCTGGAGTGCCCACCGGATGGAAGAGCTGATCAACATGGGCAAGATCATTCGTCCGGCCTACCGGGCGGTTGCGCCCCGGCGGGAATATGTTCCGCTGGAAAAACGGTAAAAAATTCCCCTCTGCAGGAAAATCTGCGGAGGGGGAATTTTTATTGTCCGATGATGTCGATCTGGCACATTTTCATGGTGGCAAGAGCCGCCTGATGGCTCTCCGGAGTAACACCGGCGCAGCAGGATGTATCCACGACGATCTGCGCCTCAGGCAGATGGGCCTTGGCCATGATGGCGTTGGAAACCACGCAGATATCGGTGCACAGGCCGATAAATTCCACATAATCGTATTTCTGTTCCCGGAGCCACTCCATCAGATCCACGGAGCCGAAGGTACCCTTTTTCAGCATGACGGCGCTTGTGCCCAGGGCGGCGGCGACGGCCGGATTCAGCTCATGTCCCGGCTGACCGTCGATGCAATGGGGGACAGGCAGATGTCTGCCTTCATTGGTATTCATGTAGTTTTCACCGTGGGTATCCAGCGTGTAGGCCAGATCGCCCTGCCAGGTTTCAATTTTCTTTACCACGTTCGGAACGATAGCAGCGGCCTGCGCAGAGCCCAGGGCACCGTCCACAAAATCGTTCTGCATATCCACGACAACCAGAAGTTTTTTCATCATAATGGATTCTCCTTCACCGGCTCGGATTTGTTTGATAAGCTGATTATACCCGGTGTGACAGAAAATTACAAGAAATCCGGAGGATTTTCCTGCTGCTTATTTTGGGCAGGCACGGCGGCTTCTTCCTTTCCCCAGGCGTTTTTCTGGTTTTCTATTGCCAGTGCGTACACCAGGTATTCGCCGAGCACAGGCGCTGCAATCAATAAAATAATCATAAATTCAGAACCTCCCTTATTCCTGCCATGATTCGGCCTCCTTTCTGCAAAAAGTTATACCATGCAGAAAATCAAGTTTGTGAAAGACCGCCGGCACTGCCGTTAAGATTGTATAAACATGGCCGGGCGGCTGCAGATAGAAGAACCCCTGCCCGCCGGGATTTCCGGCAGGGAGGACGGTGCCTGTGGAAAGGCACCGGGGGCTGTGTTATAATAAAAGAAATCTTTGCTGCACCTTAACCTGAAATGTGGTATAAAAAACCGGGAGGGATTCTATGAAACAATCATACCGAAAAATTCTGCGGGACGGAGCCGTTACGGTGCTGCTGATGCTGGGGGCGCTGGCTGCAGCCATGACCGTGGATGCACTGTTCGAGGCGGATCCGCTGATTCCTCTGTTTTTTGTGCTGGCGGCCTTCTGGGTGGCGCAGCTGACGGACGGCTATTTTTGGGGTATTGCCTGCTCGCTGTGCAGTGTGCTGGCGGTTAATTTTGCCTTTACCTATCCGTTTTTTGCCTTTAATTTTGAAATCGCGGAAAATGCGGTGTCTGCGCTGATCATTATGGTTGTCAGCGTGTCCACTTGCACGCTGACCCAGAAAATCAAGCATCAGGAGCAGCTTCGCAGAGCCTTTGACGAGGAGAAAATGCGGGCCAATCTGCTCCGGGCGGTTTCCCATGACCTGAGAACACCGCTGACGGCTATTTACGGCTCCAGCTCCACCATGGCGGAAAATTACGCGGCGCTTTCCGACGAGGACAAGCTGCAGATGCTTCGGGGCATCCAGGAGGATTCCCAGTGGCTGATCCGGATGGTGGAAAATCTGCTGTTGATTACCAAAATCGACAACGAAAACGTAAAGCTGGCAAAATCTTCCGTGGTTGTGGAGGAGCTGGTGGTTTCCGCTGTGGAAAAATTTCAGAGGCGGTATGCCGGTCAGCCGGTTCAGCTGCAGATTCCGGAGGAATTCGTTACCATATCGGCAGATCCCATCCTGATTGAGCAGGTGCTTGTGAACCTGCTGGAAAACGCGGTGCAGCATGCAAAGGGAATGAACAGGCTGGCGCTGAATGTCCGCCTGCGGGACAATCAGGTGGTGTTTGCCGTGGAGGACAACGGCTGCGGTATTTCCAAAGACCGGCTGGCGGGGATTTTCTCCGGCAGCGCCGTATCCGGCGGGGAAACCGTAGACGGAAAAAAACGCAGCATGGGCATCGGCCTGTCAGTCTGTGCCACCATTATCCGTGCCCACGGCGGGTCTGTATTTGCCGAGCCGGTGCGTACCGGCGGACTGCGGGTGGGCTTTATTCTGGAAGCGGAGGAAATCGTAAATGAATAACAATCGCTATAAAATCCTGTTTATCGAGGACGAGGCCAATATCCGCAGATTTCTGACCACCCTGCTGGAAACCAACGGCTATCAGGTGGTGACGGCGCAGACCTGCGCAGAGGGGCTGCTGCTGTTTTCGTCCCATATGCCGGATCTTGTGATTCTGGATCTGGGCCTTCCGGATCAGGACGGGACGGTATTCATGGCACAAATCCGGAAATTCAGCACTGTACCGGTTATGGTCCTTTCGGCCCGCACGGAGGAAAGCGACAAGGTGCAGGCTCTGGATATGGGCGCAAATGATTATGTTACCAAGCCCTTTGGCTCGGCAGAGGTGCTGGCCCGGGTACGCAGCATCCTGCGCAACAGCCGGCACAGTGCGCCGGAGGGCAGGCTTTCCGGCGGGAAATTTGTCACCGGGGAGCTGACCATTGACTACGACAGCCGCAGACTGTTTCTCAGCGGGCAGGAGATCCGGCTGACGCAGACGGAATACAACATCATCGCCCTGCTGTCCGAACATTTCGGAAAGGTTCTGACCTATTCTGCCATCATCCGGGAGATCTGGGGCACTTCCGACTCCGGCAGCGTCAAGAAGCTGCAGGTGAACATGGCCAACATCCGGCGTAAGCTGCTGCTCAAGCCCGGGGAGGGAAAATATATTTCCAACGAGCTGGGTGTGGGCTACCGCATGTACAACGATCAGGAATAACAGGACACTGCCGCAGAAAACACAGAAGGCACCGCCGGAAAACCGGGCGGTGCCTTTCTTTACCCCATCTTAACCGGACGGCAGGTATAATGGGGGTGTACTCTTGAAAGGAAGGTCCTGTGGATATGACCATTTTTGACTTACTGAGCCTGATTGGCGGTCTGTGTCTGTTCCTGTTCGGCATGAACGTGATGGGACAGGCGCTGGAGCGCAGGGCAGGCAGCAGCCTGAGCGCACTGATCGGAAAGCTGACCTCCAACCGGTTCACCAGCTTTCTGACGGGTCTGGGCGTGACGGCAATCATCCAAAGCTCGTCAGCTACCACCGTTATGGCGGTGGGCTTCGTCAATTCCGGTGTGATGACACTCAAGCAGTCCATTGGAATCATTATGGGTGCCAATATCGGAACCACTGTCACGGCGTGGATTCTCAGTCTGGGCGGCATCGAGTCCTCCAATGTGATTGTGCAGCTGTTCAAGCCTGCCTCATTCACACCCATTCTGGCGCTGATCGGCATTGTGCTGTACATGTTCTGCAAGAGCCGGAAAAAGAAGGACACAGGCGTGATTCTTCTGGGATTTGCGGTGCTGATGTTCGGCATGGAGCAGATGTCTGCTTCCGTGGCCGGTCTGCGGGATGTGCCCGAGTTCCGGGAAATGTTCGTAATGTTCAAAAATCCCGTTCTGGGCGTTCTGGTGGGTGCGGTTCTGACGGCTATTATCCAGTCCAGCTCTGCTTCGGTGGGTATTCTGCAGGCCCTTACCGTAACGGGACAGATCACCTACGGTGCGGCTGTTCCCATCATCATGGGACAGAATATCGGCACCTGTGTCACGGCCATTCTCTCGTCTTTCGGAGCAAACCGCAACGCCAAGCGGGTGGCAATTGTCCACCTGAGCTTCAATGTCATCGGCACGGCGGTGCTGCTGGTGGTGCTGTATGCGGCAAAGGCCCTGTTACCCATTCCCTTGCTGGATGGGCAGGCAACCCATCTGGGCATTGCCGTGGCCCATTCGCTGTTCAACATCGCCTGCACAGCCATCCTGTTCCCGGCCTCCGGCCTGCTGGAAAAGCTGGCCTGCCGTCTGGTTCCGGATGCCAGAACGAAGGAAGAAAAAATCCAGCTGGATGACCGGCTTCTGGCAACCCCTGCTCTGGCGCTGGAAAGCGCCCGCAGCTGCACACAGGACATGGCACGCTGCGCAGTGTCCATTTTCTCAGACAGCACCTATCTTCTGACAGACTACAAATCGGCGCTGGCAGAAGAGGTCCGCACCCTGGAGGAGCGGACAGACCGGTATGAGGATATTCTTGGCAGCTATTTGGTGAAAATCAGCGCCCAGCGGCTTAATGAAGCGGAATGTGCTCAGTCTGCCCGGATGCTGCGGGTCATCGGTGATCTGGAGCGAATCGGCGATCATGGCCTGAACATTCAGGAATCGGCAGAGGAGCTGTTCCGGAAAAATATGCAGTTTACGGGTGAGGCCCGGCGGGAAATGAGCCTGCTGATCCGTGCGGTGGAGGAAATCCTGGGCCAGGCCATCCGGGCACTGGACAGCGAGGACCTGGAGGCGGCACGGAATGTGGAACCGCTGGAGGAGGTCATCGACAGGATGAAAGAGCTTCTGCGGACCCGGCATATCGCCCGGCTCCAGCAGGGACAGTGCACCATTGATGCCGGATTTATCTGGTCGGACCTGCTGACCAATCTGGAGCGGATCGCTGACCACTGCTCCAACATCGCCGGGTGCGTGATCGAAACGGCCCGGAACAATCTGGATATTCACAGAGGCCTCAGAGCCATGCAGGAGGGAAATCCGGAGTATCAGGAAAAACTGGCTGCCTGTACTGCAAAGTACCTGGAGCAGTTATAACATAACGGAGGATTATCATGGAATTATTGTACGAAAACATACTGCAGATCCAGTTTCCCCAGGTGATCATGTGGCTCATCGGAGGCCTTCTGATCTACCTTGCCATTGCAAAGGATATGGAGCCGACCCTGCTGCTGCCCATGGGCTTTGGTGCCATTTTGGTCAACCTGCCCTTTTCCGGTGCGGTGGGAACTCTGCAGACCCTTTTTGATGCGGGCATCGCCAATGAGCTGTTCCCGCTGATCCTGTTCATCGGCATCGGCGCAATGATCGATTTCGGCCCCCTGCTGTCCAATCCGAAGCTGATGATCTTCGGTGCGGCGGCTCAGTTCGGCATCTTCTTTACGCTGTGTCTTGCTTCGGTGTTCTTTGATGTCAGGGACGCAGCTTCCATCGCCATCATCGGCGCAGCTGACGGCCCCACCTCCATTGTGGTGGCGCAGGCCCTTCATTCCAAATATCTGGGAGCCATTATGGTGGCGGCCTACTCGTATATGGCGCTGGTGCCCATTATCCAGCCTCCCGTTATCCGCCTGCTGACCACCAAGAAAGAACGGAAAATCCGCATGGAGTATGTCCAGAACCATGTGTCGAAAACCACCAGAATTCTCTTCCCCATCATCATTACCGTGGTAGCCGGACTGGTGGCACCGGATTCCGTGGCGCTGATTGGATTTCTGATGTTTGGCAATCTGCTGCGGGAATGCGGCGTTCTGAATTCTCTGTCCGAAACCGCACAGAAGGTGCTTGCCAATCTGGTGACCATTTTTCTGGGCATTACCATTTCCCTGCGGATGCAGGCTGCGGAATTTTTGGCACCGGAAACTCTGCTGATTCTGGGCCTGGGTCTTGTGGCCTTTATTTTCGACACCGCCGGCGGCGTGCTGTTTGCCAAGCTGATCAATCTGTTCGCAAAGAAGAAAATCAACCCCATGATCGGTGCAGCCGGCATTTCCGCATTCCCTATGTCCGGCCGTGTTGTGCACAAAATGGGACTGAAGGAGGACCCCCAGAATTTCCTGCTGATGTTCTCCATCGGTGTCAATGTATCGGGCCAGATTGCCTCCGTCATTGCCGGCGGTCTGATCCTGAATTTCTTCCTGTAAAGGATGGGAGGTATCCGGATGGATTTTTCGAATTTTGTATCGAACCTTTATTATATGGGTGTGGGCATGCTGGGCATCTTCGTGGTGATCGGCGTGATCATCGTGATCACGGAGCTTCTGAATTATTTCACCAAAGAATAAAGGCAGATGAAAAGAATGCGGCACAGTTCCCGGCGAGGGGCTGTGCCGCATTCTTGCAGAGTAAACAGGAGCGCACCGAAATTTTCGGTGCGCTCCCAATGTATGATCCGGAAAACGTGCAGAACTTACTTTCCCTGCAGACGGTGCATCATTTCCACCTCGAATCGGGGGGCTGCGGGCCAGATTTCCCAGCTCTTTTTGTTTCGGTCTTCCTCGGCAATGTCGCCCAGGGAAGTGCCTCTGTAAATTTCCTGCGGGGCAATCAGAATGTCCAGACTGTCGAAATAGGGACGCATCTGCTCAATCCGGGCCTCAAAGTCCGGGTAGCTCTTCAGCTCCTGAGCGGTCCAGGCAGCTTCGGAAACGGCAGCAAGTCTGACAAAGATATTCATAGCCACATGCTCGAAAGTCAGAAAATGCTCGGTCCACAGAGGAGCTTCGATGCCGAGGACGTTGGAATCGTCCTCGATTCCCATGGAGGCAGCACCGTAGCCGTAAGTCTTTTCCAGAGGAATCAGGCAGTACGGCAGATTCGTGTAGCAGTAGTCGATGCTCGAGAGCAGCATCTTGTTGCCGTCAGCCAGCCACTGAAGTTCCTTTCGGGAGTCGTCTTTGAGAATCCACCACTGGGGGATAATGCTCTTGTCCAGATTTTCGCTGGATTCAAGAATTTCGTTCCAGCCCACGGTGTGCTTTCCCTTGGATTTCAGATAGGCGGAAATTACGTTATTGAAGTGAGATTGCAGAGCGTTTTCGTCTTTCAGGCCCAGCTCTTTGATTTTTGCCTGACAGGCGGGGCAGACCTTCCAGTGATCCTTGGGAACCTCGTCGCCGCCGATGTGGAAGTAAGGATAGGGGAACAGCTCGCACAGCTCGTCGATGATGTCTTTGACGAAGATGTAGATGTCCTCCTTACCACAGCAGCCGATGTTTTCGTTGACTCCCCAGTTAACGCTGACATCCACTTCTTCGCCTGTGCAGGACAGGTGGGGATAGCAGGCAATGGCGGCAACAAAGTGACCGGGCATATCGATTTCCGGGATGACATTGATGCAGCGTGCCCCGGCATAGGCAACGATCTCGCGCACCTGCTCCTGGGTGTAGAACATACCGCGGCCGTATTCATTGTAGTCCCGGGGACCGTTCTGGGAGTCACCGGACAGGGGTGTGCTTTTGCGGATGGAACCTTTTTCCGTCAGCAGCGGATATTTTTTAATTTCAATCCGCCAGCCCTGATCTTCCGAAAGATGCCAGTGGAAGATGTTCATTTTCAGCAGGGCAAGCACGTCCAGAATTTTCTTGATCTGCGCAACGGTCCAGAAGTGCCGTGCGCAGTCCAGCATAAAGCCTCTGTGAGGATACCGTGGGGCATCGTTGATGCGCACTTCGGGAAAGCTTCCCTTGTTTTCAGCCAGCTGAAGCAGGGACATGACGGCGTAGAAGGCACCGCTGCGGTCAGAAGCACGGACAAAAATATTGCCGTCCCGGCAGAAGAGCGTATAGCCTTCGGCGGGAACCGCAGGGTCCTGTTCAAAGGTCAGGGTGTTCTCATGGGCGGCGATATTCGGCATCATGGATGCCAGAACGGAGTAAATTTCGGGGAAAGCGCCGGTAAGTTTTGTGTTTCGGGAAAAAGCAACTTCTGCATTTCCCATGTGAAGCTCCAGAGGCTTCGGAATCAGATGAATCATAAAGCCTTTTCTCCTCTCAGAATTGTGTGATAAACAGGGGATGGGTACCTGATTTCGATTCTACCATGACGGAAAATTGCTGTCAATCCTCAAAGAAAAAAGCGGAAACAGGGGCAGAAAATCGCCGGCAGAAGCCAGAGAACGGGTTCAGTGAAGACGGATAATAGACAAAAGCCCCTCTTATGTGGGATCATAACCACATAAGAGGGGCCTTCAATACACATTTCACACATATTTCAAGCCGGCACAAGAGTACGGCGTCACTCTGCCAATGTCAGGAAGAGAAAACCCGTATGACTGCACTTCAGCAGAAAACTTCTTTGGCGTAATGAAGTCTGAATGTATCTGTCTGAAATTTCAAATTATCCTGCTGATCATAGTTCAGTACCGTGAAATACGTTTCCGGAGCGGTAAATGTTACCGCAGTCGGAAAAAATTGCGGAAATCAGGCATTCTGAGCGTCAATTTTTTCTTTCAGCTCGGTCAGATACAGCCACCGTTCGGTTTTTTCTTCCAGTCTGGCTTCCAGCTCTGCCTGTGTATCCTGCAGCTCCTGCAGCTTGACATAGTCACTGCCACAGGAAACCTGAGCTGCCTCGCAGTCCTTGATCTTCTGCTCAAGCTCGGCAAGATCTGCATCGATGGTATCAAATTCACGCTGCTCCTTGTAGGAAAATTTCAGCTTCTGGGTCCGAACCCGTGCAGGAGCCTTGGGGCGGTCATCCCGGGCAGGGGTTTCTTCGGCCTTGCGTTTTTTTGCCCAGTCGGACCAGTTTCCCGTGTAACGGACCACTTCCCCGGTTCCCCGGACTTCGAAAATGGAAGAGGCCAGCTTATCCAGGAAGAAGCGGTCATGGGAAACCACCAGAACAGGGCCGGGAAAGCTCTGCAGGTAATCTTCCAGAATGGAAAGGGTCATGATGTCCAGGTCGTTGGTAGGCTCGTCCAGCAGCAGAACATTGGGAGCCTCCATCAGTACCGACAGCAGGTACAGTCTGCGCCGCTCACCGCCGGACAGACGGCCGATGGGGACGGACTGCAGCTCCGACGGGAACATGAACCGCTCCATCATCTGCTTTGCCGTAAAGGTTCCCTCGTCGGTGCGCACTTCGTCGGAAATGTCGTGAATAAAGTCATAAACACGCTGATTCAGGTCAAGTTCCCGACCTTCCTGGGTGAAATATCCGATTTTTACCGTAGAACCGATTTCCACCGTGCCGGAATCCGGGGGGAGAAAGCCTGCGATCATGTTCAGCAGCGTGGATTTTCCTGCACCGTTATGACCGACAATGCCGATCCGGTCGTCACGGAGCAGATTGTAGGAAAAATTGCTGATGACAGGCCGGCCGCCGAAGGATTTGCAGATCTGGTCCAGTTCGATGATTTTTCGGCCCAGACGACTGGAAGCGGCGGAAATCTGAACGGTGTCGTCATATTCCGGAGCATCCTGATTGAGCAGTGTTTCGTAGCGCTCGATCCGGTCCCGGGATTTTGTGGTCCGTGCCTGACAGCCCCGCATGATCCACTCCCGCTCCACGCGGAGAATGGACTGGCGCTTGCGCTCGCTGGCCTCGGCCATTTCCATGCGAAGTTCCTTCAGCTCCAGATATTTGGAGTAGTTTGCTTCATAGTGATACAGTTTTCCCCGGGACAGCTCCGTGATGTGGTTGACCACCCGCTCCAGAAAATAGCGGTCGTGGGTGACCATGATCAGACCGCCCCGGAATCTGCGCAGCCGGTCTTCCAGCCATGCGGTCATTTCCGCGTCCAGATGGTTAGTAGGCTCGTCCAGAATCAGAATTTCTGCCGGCTGCAGCAGCGCGGCGGCCAGAGCCACACGCTTGCGCTGACCACCGGAGAGCGTTCCGATCTTCTGGTCGTAATCGGAAATCCCCAGTTTGTTGAGCATGGTCTTTGCTTCGTATTCGTCGATTTCCCGCATATCCTCGGGAATGTGCAGAAAAACCTGTTCGAGCACCGTTGCCCCGTCGTCCATCACGGGGTTCTGGGGAAGGTAGCTGACCCGAACATTCGGATTGCGGCAGACGGAACCGCTGTCGGGCTGGGCGGCACCGGCCAGGACCTTCAGAAATGTGGATTTTCCGGTTCCGTTGATGCCGATGATGCCGGTTTTGTCCCCTTCGTTCAGATAAAAATTCACATCATCCAGCAGCTGACGGATGCCGAAATTGATGGAAAGATGTTCGGAAAATAAGAGCATGACAGCCTCCATAAAAATAACAATACATATGCACTATACCACAGATTGCGAACTTTTTCCACACCCATCTTTCCCGGCGGCCCGGGACAGGCCGGATCTGCCGGACAGGGAGAGAGAAAAACAGCAGCCCGAACGCTCCCGGACGGCAGATTCCGCCAAATAAATTGTCAGAATCTGGTCATCGGAGAGGTTTTGCCCATTGTAATCCGGATAGGGCTGTGCTATACTCAAACGGTAAAATCGAATAATGTTCTTCGATCTGTGGCTTCCGGAATGTTTGGTTCCGGAAGCTTAACAAGGGAATCGGGTGAGAATCCCGAACGGAAAACGCCGCTGTATGCATCGGAATCCGAAGCTCGTCGATGAAAGTCGGTCACTGGGAAACTGGGAAGGCAGAGCTTTGGATGCAGGCAGAAATCTGCCGGAACGGTGCCAGTCAGAAGACCTACAGAACGAAGTTTTTTCTGAGCATTACGGGGTATGCAGGAATACGTCTGCGACAAATTCTGGGATTTGTCGCAGCTTTTTTTATGCCCTGTTTGCAGATAAAGGAGGACGATAGCATGAAAAAACGACTACGAATCATTTCTCTGCTGCTGGTCTGCGTGCTGATTGCGGGAATTTTCCCCATGGCGGCGTTCGCGCAGGAAACCGTTACAGAGATCAGCGCTCCGTCGCAGCTGCGTGCACTGGCGGGCCGCGAAATCACCGGAAACTATCGGCTGACGGCCGACCTGAACATGACAGGAAAGCCTATGGAGCCAATCAAAAAACTGTCAGGCTCATTTGATGGCTGCGGTCATACGATTTCCAACCTGACCATTGTCGGCAACGATGCCCCTGTGGGTTATACCGATCCGGGGGCCGTGGGCCTGTTTGGTCGTGCAAACGGCAACATTTCCAACCTGCGGCTGCAGAACCTGAAGGTCAGCACCACCCAGAAAAGAAATATGGGTGTGGGCGGCCTGGTCGGTGTTCTTGACGGCGGCGCATTGACACTGACCGGCTGCGGCGTTACCGGCAGCGTTGCAGCACCTGTTGAAGCCACCAGCTGCTATACGGGCAGTCTGGTCGGTGATGTGATCTACGGAAGCAGCATCCTGACCATGGAAAACTGCTTCAGCACAGCCAATGTGACCACCGGTACTGCCGGCGGCGGTCTGGTCGGCAGAGTCGGATTCATGGGCAACGTCCGCATCAAGGACTGCGCAGCCGGCGGAAAGGTCACTGCCGAGTATGGCGGCGGCATTATCGGCTACTGCCTGGCACAGTATAACGTCCAGGCGGAAAACTGCTATTTCACCGGCAGTTTTTCCAAGAACTATGCACCCAATCTCTATGTATTCGGCTATACCAGCGCCATCGAAGAAGCGGTTATCACGCTGAAAAACTGTGGCTATGACCGTGCGCTGGGAGATGGAAGACCCGTCATCCGGGAGAATACTGCCCAGCTCACCGGCACCATGCAGGCCATGTCGGCTGAAAAACTGGCCACGCTGACGAAGGATATCTTCGCATGGCCCAAAGAGCCCTCTGTTGGCCCGGGAGACGATGTCATTCCTGATACCTATATTTCTGTCAATCCGGAAAATGCACTGCTTGAAGTGCACCGGGGCACAAACGCAAACGGTCCTGTGATTGAGCCGAAGCAGGCCTCCGGTCTGGGAACGTATGTGTACGATCTGGAAAAGGGAACGTATTACTACACGGTTGAGGCCCACGATTATCAGACCGCTTCCGGTACTTTTGAAGTTACCATGGAAGAAAACAGGCTGAGCATCGAACTGAAAAAGGTTCCCGGCTGGGAAGAGCTGGCTTCGAGAACCATTGCCAAGGGCAACGGAAAGATGGTCAGCCCCTATCAGATCTCCTCTGCGGAGGAACTGGCCTGCTTTGCCAACAAGGTCAACGGCGGCGAATACGAGGCCTGTGCCGAACTGACTGCCGACATCGATCTGAAGGACATTCCCTGGCATCCCATCGGCGAAAACGCAACCACGTCCTACCGGGGATTTTTTAACGGTAAAAACTTTACGGTTTCCGGTCTGAATGTTTCCCGGGATGCCAGCCGGTATTTCGGCCTGTTCGGCTGTCTGGAGGATGCCAGCATCCGAAATCTGACGGTTTCCGGTTCTGTGTATGATCCGGGATCCGGAAACCGCACCGGCGGTCTGGCAGGTCACGCCAGACACAACGTTACGGTGGAAAACTGCGCAAACCTGTGCAGCATTACAGCCGGAGCCAGCAAAGTGGGCGGCCTGATCGGCGATTACGACAAGGGCGTTGAGTTCCAGACTCCCAGCGTCCGGCTGATGCTGAAGCGGTGCTACAATGCCGGCAATCTGGCAGTCACCGGCAGCGATCCGAGCGTGTCCGTAGGCGGTCTGGTAGGCGGCAACAAAAACTGCGTCCAGATGGAGGACTGCTATAACACAGGTATCATCAAGGCCGGAAAAATACAGGCAGGCGGCCTGCTGGGCGATGCCGGCAGCACCACAGGAGAGTGCCGCCCCGGCATGACCAACTGCTACAATGCAGGTCCTGTGTCCGGAGCCGAAGGTTCTCACGCCATTTGGGGCAAGGGTACCATGCCCAGCTCCGGCCTGGTCAACTGCTATGCCATTTTCGGAAGCGGTGCTGAGCAGAAGGACATTACCTTCCTTGCCAAAGAGGAACTGACTGCCGAAATGCTGGGCAAGGCCTGGGCACAGGCTCCCGACAAGAACGACGGCCTGCCTTACCTTTCCGCAACGGCTCCGGAAACCGGAGATGACACCCTGATGCGGGAGGCAGAAAAATATTTCGATTCCGTTTCCGTTCCCGGAACCGTCCAGACCGGAACGGAGCTGACGCTGCTCAAGCCGGAACAGACCCCCGATCCTTCCATCGAAATGATGTGTGTGCAGACGGAAAACGACCATCAGCGGGGCTATCTGGACTGCCGCAACGGCACCGTTAAGCTGCGCAAGAACAATACCTCTGCCGAAGCAGTGACAGAAACGCTGACCCTGCGATTCCGGAAGGACGGCGTTACATTCTATAAATCCGTGCTTGTGCTGATCTACCCCACTGCAGATCAGAGCAGCTCCCTGATGGAGAAAATTGCCGCTTCCTATGTGGACAATTCCACCGAATGGGTGATTTTCGATATGGCAGTCTACGGAAAGGTATTCCCGGATGCTGCCAGCAAAACCGATGCCGATGCGCGGAAAACCTATCTGGACACCACAATCAATGAGACCCTCAACCACAGTTCTGACGAATTTATTATGCTGTCCAAGGAGGTGGATACCCGCACCAAGGGCGAGATTATTCTCGGCACCCTTGGCGTGGACACCAGAAGCCTGACTGCCTGGCCCGGAACGGATTCGCAGAAAACCTACAGCAATGCCGATGCGATCCCGCCGCTGCTGGGCAAGCTGAACACCCATTATTCCGCACCCTGGGTCCTGCTTGCAGCGCAGCAGGGCAAGATCCGGCTGACCGGTGCCCAGATTCGGGCCATGATCCAGCTGCTTGCAGACAATCAGCAGGAAAACGGACTGAACTGCTACTCCTACTACGGACGTACCTATGACGATGTGGATACAACCGCAGCCGCAATTGCGGCCATGGCAGAATACTATCTGTCTGAAACCGATGAATACGGTGTCCGTCAGATGGCTGCCGGCTTCATTTCCAGAGCACTTGAGGGAATGAGCAATGCGCAGATGAACAACGGCTCTTACGGCAACGTCAATACCGATGCCATGGCCATTATCGGCCTGACGGCGCTGGGCATAGATCCGGAGCAGGATCCCCGGTTTGTCAAAGGCGGATGTTCCCTTGCCGCTGCACTGAGTCTGTACGTCAACGACACTGCTGACGGCTATTCCGCCGGCATGGCCACCGGAAAGCCCGAGGAAATCGCAAAGGCCAATGCCCTGGCCACCGAGCAGGGCTTCCGCGCTATGGTCACGCTGGAAGCATTCCGCCAGGACAAGACCCGGGCATACAATGTCTATACCCAGCGCAGAACCGATGTGCCCGCAAAACTTCCTGACGGTACCGAAACCATCTGCGTAACCTTCTCTCTGGAGCAGGATCCGGAGCAGACCCCCTGGATTCCCACCGCTGAGTTTACCGTACCTGAGGGTGCAACGGCCTATGACCTGCTGTGCCGGGCGGTGAAGGAAAACAACATGACCTTTACGGAGAAGAACGGCTACATTACCTCCGTTACTAAGGATGGGGTCACATTCAAGGCCGGGGAATATGGTCCCAACAGCGGCTGGATGTACGATGTCAACGGCAAGCTGCCCGGAGTTCCCCTGTCCGGCTGGGTTCTGTCTGCCGGAGATCGGGTCAGCTTCTTCTATGTCCGTCCGGAACGGACGGAAGCTCCTGTGATTTCTCCCGAGGGAGGCCAGTTTGCCGGCGTTCAGAAAGTCGCCATTACCTGCCCTGATGCGGAAGCGGAAATCTTCTACACGCTGGACGGATCCGAGCCTTCCGCAGAGAGCCTTCGCTACGAAAAGCCCTTTGAAATCTTTGAAAGCACGACCGTAAAGGCAATTGCACAGACCGAAGGCCTGGCACCCAGCGCCGTTGTGTCCGCAGACTTTACGGCAGTTCCCTGCACCGGCGGAGACAGCTGCCCCTGCCGGAGATTCACGGACCTGAATCCGGATAAGTGGTACCACGCCAGCGTGGACTATGTGCTCAATCACCATTACATGGTCGGTGCAAACGATACCTGTTTCCAGCCGGACGGAACGGTCAGCAGAGCAATGTTTGTCACAATTCTGTACCGGATTGCCGGAAAGCCCGGTGCAGGAACCAGCTCCTTCCGGGATGTTCCGCAGGGAAAGTGGTACTCCGATGCAATTTCCTGGGCAGCAGATCAGAAGATTGCAGCCGGTTTCTCCGACGGCACGTTCCGGCCCGAGGAGTCTGTGACCCGTGAGCAGCTCGCTGCGTTCCTGTACCGCTATGCAGACAGACCCGAGACCAACGGTTCTCTGGATGGCTTTGCCGATGCAGGAGAAGCAGGAAAGTATGCAGTCAAGGCCCTGCAGTGGGCTGTGGAGAACCGGATTCTCTACGGCAAGGGGGATGACATTCTGAACCCTGCCGGAACCGCAGTCCGGGCAGAAGCAGCAGCCATGATGACCCGCTTTGACCGTCTGAGTAACTGAGAAAGTCACAATACGGAAAACGCCCCGGGAGGACTGGCCTCCCGGGGCAATTTTGCTGCCGTATGCACAGCAAAGCAGGAATCTTCTGACTTGTTGACAGATCAATTTTGCTGTGATATCATGAAAAGAAGTTTTGACAACGGATAATTTCCGGACAATTGAACCTGATTTCTGAAGAAAATCCTCAGAGATCTTCCAAAATTCATCCGATGAAAGATGTTGACTGCCAGGGAAATGACAGCAGCGGAATGCAGACTTTTATGCAGGACAGGTCTTGGACTTGGGAGCGGGCAGACGCTGCATCAGTCCAATCAGCTGCCCGGACAATGTGACGGTCAGCAGAGAATAGAGAATCCGGTTCAGAGGAATATAGCTCAGCGACATTCCCAGAACCACCAGATCGCAGATCAGGTAGGCCCACTGAATTTTCATATGGGAGATTGTGGCAATACTCATGGCCAGAGCGTCATCTCCGCCGGGGGCGGCATCGATCCGCACACACAGACCTGCACCCGTGCCGATACACAGGGCACCGACCAGGGCTGCGACCAACGGCATTTCTGCCAGAGCCGGGAACAGCGGGTCGAACTGTTCGAACAGGAAGTAGAAGCCGGAAAAGCCGGAGGATGCAATGATGGAGTAGAGCAGGAAACGTTTGCCCAGCAGCTTCCAGCCCATGACATAGCAGCTGATGTTCAGAATCAGACCCGATACGGCAGGAGAAATATGAAACCAGTGCTCCAGAAAAAGCGTCAGGCCCAGAATACCGCCCTCTGTGACGCCGGAGAGAGAATGAATGTTGTAAAGCGCAAAGGCCATGATGGCACTGCCCAGAAGTGCGAACAGCGTGTCACGAAGATTCAGATCCTTCAGCAGGGAGGTCCGGATTTCGCTGATTTTACTGCGGGTTGACATAGTTAAAAATCCTTTCTGATGTTTGGTACATTTGTATTATAAACTCTGGTACAATACCAGAGTCAAGGGGTCTGAGCAAAATGCAGAAATTTTTTAAAATCGGAGAAATTTCAAAGCTTTATGGCATCGGCGTGGATTCTCTGCGCTATTACGAGGAAATGGGGCTGATCCATCCGGTCCGCTCCGAGAGTGGATATCGGCTTTACAGCGACCGGGATATCTGGCGGCTGAACGTGATCCGGGATCTGCGGGAACTGGGCTTCGGGACAGACAGCATCCGTCACTATCTGGATTTTCAGAACACGGATACGGCCCTTGCCATGCTTGCTCAGGAGCAGCAGGCCATTGCCAAAAAAATGAGAATGCTCGAAGACCTGCAGAAAAATGTTCAGGGGAGAATGGAAAATATCCGGATTGCCCGGGCGCTTCCGCTGAACACGGTGACGATGAAGACGTTCCCACCCCGGAAATGCTTTCTGACTCAGCAGGGGTACCGGGAAGAATATGAGATGGATCTGCTGATCCGGGAGGTGCAGAGCCGCTGGGATATGCCGCTGAACATCATCGGAAACAACCAGATCGGCACGCTGATCACGCTGGAAAATCAGGACCCGGATTCCATGGCTTACCGGTCGGTATTTGTCATGGACGAGAAGGGAAACAGCACGCTGCCCGGAGGCCGCTATCTGTCGGTGTGCTATCAGGGAGCCTATGAAAAGAGCCGGGACTGGATCGAAAAACTGCTTGAGTACGCCCGGGAGCAGGGGCTTTCCACCGGAAAAACGCTGCTTGAGATTTTATGGATTGACATTCATACGTCTCTGGATGAGCAGGAGCATATTACGGAGCTGCAGCTTTCGGTAGAGTAAAGTTAGTTCTGTAAATGCCATATTTATGCGGAATATTCCGGGATTCTACCGACGGTTTGTGCAGATTCTACTGGGCGTAGAGTAGAAAAAACGGACTCTACAGCACGCCGAACATGGGTAGAGACCACTGCAAAGCGGTAGGTTGGAATAAACAGAAATACAGTTATAATGGTAACAGGGGAAAATTTCGGCATGCCTGGATATGGCTCCGTGAGAATTCCCCGGAGCAGAAAGCAGGCGAGGATTTGGAAAGAAGAAAAGTAATTTACTACGAAAATGAACTGACCGATGAGTTTTCCACCGCACAGATTGTGCCGAAGAAAATTGACGGAAGCTACTGCTACTGTTACGATTCGGCCTTTAAGAAATTCACCCGTTTTTTCTGGTACAGGGTGGTGGCCACGCCCATTGCCTATGCCTATACAAAGCTGGCGTTTCACCATCGCGTAGTGGGACGGGAAAAGCTCAGCGCCTGCAAAACAGGCTATTTCCTTTACGGCAACCACACGCAGGACATTGCTGATGCCTTTGTCCCGACCATGCTCAGCTTTCCCCGGGATGTGTACGTGATTGTACATCCGAATAATGTGTCCATGCCGGTTCTGGGAAAAATCACGCCGTCGCTGGGGGCGCTGCCGCTGCCGGACGATCTGGATGCTTCCCGGAATTTCATGAAAGCCGTGGAGCGCCGGGTGGGGGAGAACAATGCGGTTGTGATCTATCCCGAGGCCCATATCTGGCCCTACTACACCAAAATCCGACCTTTCCCGGACAAGTCCTTTCACTATCCCATCCGCTACGGAGTCCCGGTTTTCTGTTTTACGAACACCTACCAGAAGCGCCGCGGCTCTGCAAAACCGCAGATGGTCACCTACATCGACGGCCCGTTCTATCCCAGAGAGGATCTGAACCTGCGCCAGCAGAAGAAGGATCTGCGGGACCGGGTGTATGCCTGCATGTGCCAGCGGGCAAAAAATTCCAACGTGGAAGTGATCCAGTACAAAAAGAAAGAGGAGGAAAACCATGGTTAATGTATTATTCTGCGGCAACAGCGGGGTATTCGACGGCATGCTGACCTGTGCGCTGTCCATGTTCAAACGCACACAGTCCCGTGAGCCTTTTTGTTTTTATGTCTTTACCATGGACGTTTCCCACATTCAGGAGCAATACAAGCCTGTGTCTGATGCACAGATGGACTTTTTCCGGCAGGTAATCCGGGAATACAATCCGGAAAACGAAGCGGTAAAAGTGGACGTTACGGATCTTTACCGGGAGGAATTCAGCGCCTGTCCCAATGAAGACGCCTACTGCTCTCCCTATACCCTCATCCGCCTGTTTGCCGACCGGGTTCCGGATCTGCCGGACAAGATCCTGTATCTGGATGTGGATATTCTGTTTAACCGGGATGTACATCTATTGTACGATGTGGATGTGGAAAATGTGGAGTATGCTGCCGGCCGTGACCACTACGGAAAGTATCTGATCAGCCCCAATTATGTCAATGCCGGCGTGCTGCTGTTCAACCTGAAAAAAATGCGGGAAACCGGAATTCTGACCAGAGCACGGCAGCTTCTGCGGGAGAAAAAGCTGGTATTTGCAGACCAGAGTGCCCTGATCCGGGCGACCGGAAGCAAAAAAATGCTGCCCCAGAAGTTCAATGACCAGAAATTCCTGCACAAGTCCACGGTGGTGCGGCATTTTTCCAAGCGGCTGTTCTGGCTGCCCTATCCCCACACGGACAACATCAAGCAGTGGCAGGTCAGCCGGGTACACAAGGTGTTCCACTACTACCAGTTTGATGACATACTCTACGAATACATCTATCTGAAAGAAAAATTTAACAGGGAGGCAGATAAGCATGCATAACGAGACAATCCCCATTTTTTATGCCTGTGATGATAACTTTATTAAATACGCCATTGTATCGGCGCATTCGCTGATTTCCAATGCATCCAGTGACCGCAGCTACCACATCCACATGCTGCATTCCGGTATTTCCGACCAGATGCGCCAGGAGGTCATGGCCCTGGAGCAGGAGAATGTGCAGATTTCCTTTGACGATGTAACCGAATACCTGCAGACCATTGCAGACCGGCTTCCCATCCGGGATTACTACACCAAGACCACCTATCTGCGCCTGTTTATCGCAGAAATGTTCCCCGAACTGACCAAAGCCATCTACATTGATGCTGACACCATTGTTCAGGGAGATATCAGCCGCCTGTACGATACGGACATTCAGGACGCCTATGTAGGTGCCTGCCACGAGCAGGCCATGGTGCAGGAGGATGTCTACGGAACCTATGTCGAGAAGGTAATTGGCATTTCCCGGTTCAATTTCTTCAATGCCGGCGTTCTGCTGATTAACTGTGAGCAGTTCCGCCTGCGGTTTGTGCTGGATAAATTCGTGGGTTATCTGCACGAATACAATTTCGTGGTTACTCAGGACGAGGACTATCTGAATCTGATCTGCAAGGACCACGTCTGCTGGCTGGATCAGCGGTGGAACACGGAGATTTTCGGAGAAATTCCCTATCCCATCGAGGAGGCCTGTATTCTGCACTATATCATGACCAGCAAGCCCTGGCACTACGCGGACTGCCGGCACGGCGATATTTTCTGGAAATACGCCCGTCAGACCCGCCCCTACGAAGCCATTCGCCAGGTGTTGGAGGCCTATACCGATGCAGAGCGGGAGCGTGACCGGATTTCCTGCGAAAAGCTCATGGAGCTGGCGCTGTCCGAAACCAACCGGGAGGACAACTACCTCAACCGGGTAAATCAGGCAAAGCGCGCCCATGACCGGGTGGAGATCCTGCACAAGATTGAGGAGTATGAGCGGGACGGCCGGTTTGACGAGGACGTGGAGGAGGATCCCCCTACCCGCCAGCTGCAGCCGGACGAAATCGAGTATGTCAACAGAACTGCCGCCAGCCGCCTGAAGACCAAATTTGCTTTTCGCATGGCCCGGAAATTCGTCAACAATCTGCTGGAAGAGAAGAAGATGATTATCAAGGAGATCCGGGGAATTGAGCATTTCCAGAATCTCAACAGCGGTGCAGTCATTACCTGCAACCACTTCAATCCCTTCGACAGCTTTGCCATTCAGTTGGCTTACGATGCGGCCAACCAGCCGGACAGAAGGTTCTACCGGGTAATCCGGGAGGGCAACTACACCTCTTTCCCCGGATTTTACGGCTTCCTGATGCGCCACTGCAACACCCTGCCTCTGTCTTCCAACATGGAAACCATGAAAAAGTTCATGAGCGGCGTAAATCAGCTGCTGCAGCAGGGCCACTTTGTTCTGGTGTACCCCGAGCAGAGCATGTGGTGGAACTACCGCAAGCCCAAGCCTCTGAAAAAGGGTGCCTTCACCTTTGCCGCAAAAAACAATGTGCCGGTGCTGCCCTGCTTCATTACCATGAAAGATTCCGATATCATGGGAGACGACGGTTTCTTTGTGCAGGAGTACACCATTCATGTGAGCGAGCCGATTTATCCGGACGCTGACCTGCCCTATGCACAGCAGGTGAAGAAAATGATGGATGAAAACTACCGGGTGTGGAAGGAAATCTACGAAACGGAATATCAGATTCCGCTGTTCTATACCACAGCTGTCTAAAGCCTTCAGGCTGCCGCAGAGAAATTCTGCGGCAGCTTTTTTCGTCTGCCGGGACTGTGAAAGCATACAGAAAAATCGGTGAAAATTTGTAAAGTCTTGCCCTTTACGCAGGAATTGGAATTTTGTATTATGGAGGCCAAAGGCAGGACATTCGGTTACTGCCGGATTGAGCAGAAAGAGGGAGACAAACCATGACACAATTTCAGGCAGGACTATTTGATGAACTGACACCGCTTTATCCCGATACGCCGGTATCCGAAGGCACCGCCAGCTATGAAGTGGCAGGCGCCAATGGCAGCTACGTGGGCGTACATATTGCAGTTTCCGGTCTGACACCGGGACTTCCCGTGTCCATTCAGGTGCAGGGACCCCACCGGGCCTACAAGATGTTCCGGCTGATTCCCGTGCCGGTGGAAGTCAACACCGGTGCCGATCAGCGCACTGAGTATCTGAAGGATGATCACAACGAATATGTGATCCGTCGTGCGCCGTTTTACATTTACGATCCCATGGAGCCGATTTTCAATCTGGCTCTGCCGGAATATCCCACGGCGGCCTTTGTGTTCCGTACCCCCATTGAATACTGCCGCACCCGGGAAACCAAAACCTGGACCATCACCCTGCGCCACAACGGACAGGAGCAGGTGCTGACGCTGAACGTAGAGCAGTTTCCCGTGCAGATCCCCAAAGCCAGCCGGGATACCTACCAGTTTGTCAACTGGTTCAGCATGAAGGACATCTCCGAGCGGCATCACGTGGTTATGTGGTCTGCCCAGTTTTACCAGCTGCTGGAAAAATATATGCGGGCAGCGGTATACACCCGCCAGAATATTTTCAACATTCAGCCGGGCGATGTGTTCGAGCTGGACGAAAACGGAGATCCGCGTCTGCTGGAGGACCGGCTGGAGAAAATCATCGCTACGGCCCGGCGGGCAGGCATCACCCTGTTTCAGGGGAATGCGCTCTGCGGACGGGCATCCTGGGTCAGCGACGACGATGCTTTCTGGAATTCCCTGGACCACGACAGCTTTACAACCCCGGAGCAGATCAACGATGCATTCAAGTTTCAGGCATTTGACCTGTTTGACCACGGCACCGATGCCCGCTTCGGCCTGACAGGGGCTTTGATTTCCACGGAAACCGGCAGACGCCAGCTTCGTCTGGCCCTGACGCAGCTCAGCCGGTTCATTACCGCCCACGGCCTGCAGGACAGCTGGCTGCAGAGCTGCCTGGACGAGCCGAATGACGAGCTGTGCGAAACCTACCGGGTCATTGTCGGCATCACCAGAGAAGCCATGCCGGGAATTCCCATTCTGGAGCCGGTGCTGCCTACGGAGAAAGTGGCGGGCATGGTGGATATCTGGTGCCCGACGCTCTATAACTACGAGCACAACCGGGAATTTTTTGAGGACCGGGTGAAAAAAGGCGACCGGCTGTATGTCTATTCCTGCCTGACCCCCGGCGGAAATTATCTGAACCGGCTGCAGGATATGGAGCGGCTTCGGGTGGTCTATCTGGCCTGGGCTCCGCTGCTGTACCCGAGCATCGAGGGATTCCTGCACTGGGGCGCCAATCAGACACCCTACGGAGATCCCTTCTGCCGTCAGGCCGATCTGGAAGGACCGTATCTGAACTATCATCCCAAGTATGCCAACTTCCTGCCGGCAGGAGATATGTGCATCCTGTACCCCGGACGGGATGAGCCGTGGATTTCCACCAGAAGCGAAGCCCACCGCATCGGATTTGAGGATAACTACCTGCTGACGGAGCTTCGGAAGAAAGACCCGGAAAAAACGCTGGACATTGTCAGATCCATCGTCCGGGGCTATGCAGACTACTCCAAGAGCGTCGCAGACTATCGCAGGACCAGAAAGGAACTGCTGGAAACCGCCTGTCAGCTTCTGTAAGCCAGAAAACGTTTCTCCCGGGAAGAGCGTGACTTTTCCGGCAGCGCTTTTTCTGCCAAAGGGACGGCATATTCTGAAATATTGAAAAACCCCGGCACAGCCGCAGGCGGATGGAACCCCATCCTTTCGGCGGACTGTGCCGGGGCAGTATTTTTTTAGGGCTTGCGTTACTCCACGCGGTAGGCACCTTCGGCGACGACTTCCACGCTGCCGATGTACGGCTCATTCCGGCAGGCTGTGATGCGCACGGTCAGGCTGTCGGTTTCCACCGGGTCAAAAATGGCGGTTTTGCTGAAACCGATGATGGTTCCCGTGTAGACCTTCCGGGTGCCGGCGTAAATTTCGAAGCGTTCCACCCGCTGGGATTTTGTGGTGTCTTCGGCAATCCGGATCCGGTCCACCCGCTGCTTCGGAAAACAAAGCTGAATCTGCAAACCGTCCGGGGAATCCTGCCGGGTGACGTCCGGGATTACCAGACTGTCTTCTTTCCTGAGCCACTGACCCATCTGGCGGATGACGGAAACATCCTTTTCCGGCAGCAGACCGTTCCGATCCGGCGGAACGTTGAGCAGCATCAGGGCATTGTTTCCGGCGGAGCAGTAGTAAATTTTCATCAGCTGGTTCAGAGATTTTACTGTGTCCTCCTCCGAATCGTGGAAGAACCAGCCCTTGCGGATGGAAACGTCCACTTCGGCGGGATACCACATGAATTCGTCAAAGTTTTTCAGAAATTCCCGGGAGCCCATGTCCTGCAGCATAACGTCCCGGCAGCGCTTCTGGAACTTTTCCATGTCGTCCTCAGTCTGGCAGCTGGCAGCGAAGTTCTGGAGATCTGCCTGAAATTTGGGGACCACATTCCATTCGCTTTCCCGGGTGACGCCGCTTTCGTTTCCGATCCAGCGTACATCGGGGGCACAGCCGGACATGACGATATCGGGCTGCAGCTCCAGCGCCGTGCGCCAGATCCGGGGGAAATCGTATTTCTGAACAGGCTTTCCGTCCTCTGCGGCAGCGCAGGCACCGTCCAGCCAGAGCATGAAAATATCTCCGTAATTGCTCAGCAGCTCTGTCAGCTGGGCAATATAAAAATCATTGTAGGCAGGGGTTCCGTAGACTTCGGCATTCCGGTCCCAGGGGGAGAGATAAACGCCGAATTTCAGGCCGTATTTTCTGCAGCTGTCGGAGACCTCCCGGACAACGTCTCCGTGTCCGTTTTTGTATGGGCTGTTTTTGATGGAGTGCTCCGTGGTTTTGGTAGGCCACAGGCAGAAGCCGTCATGGTGCTTGCAGGTCAGGATCACGCCCTTCATGCCTGCGTCGGCAAAGGCTTTGCACCACTGGTCGGTGTCCTGACAGGCAGGGTTGAAAACGGATTCGCTTTCCTTGCCTGTACCCCATTCCCTGTCGGTGAAGGTGTTGACGGTGTAGTGAACGAAAGCGTAGTATTTCATTTCCTGAACGATCAGCTGTCTGCGGTTGGGGACAATGCTGGTATAAAGCGCAAGTCTTTCTGAATCCATGGCATTTGGTTCCTTTCCGGTAATTTCATGGTTATGCTTTCATTATAGTGAAAATGCAGAAAGTTGCAACAAAAAAATCTGATGATATTCCGGAAGAATTTCGGGCATTCAGGTGCTTTTTCTGCAGAAATTTCAGCAGGGCTTCGCTTTCTCCGGCTGAAAAAAGAATTTCCGGAGTCATCGTATCACATCCATAAAAGGTGTTCAACGGTGCCAAGCAGGGGATGCGTGCATATTGGGCTGTAGTTGTTAGTGAATTTTTGCATTTGTTTTCTATGCAAATAAAGTATACGAAGAATGTATACAACACGAGGACGACCGGATCTGCACACCAGATATTCCGGAAAAACGGAAATTGGCGAAAATTTTAGCTGTCATATGGGCGGATCTGTGCTATAATGCAGAAAAACAGAGTTCTGCGGGATAAGGAGGAATGTATATGAAACTGGCAGAAGCACTGATTCTCAGAGCGGATCTGCAGACCCGTCTGGAGCAGCTGCGTACACGTCTGACGGCCAATGCTCTGGTGCAGGAGGGAGAAAAGCCTGCGGAAGATCCGGAACAGCTGCTGTCGGAGCTGGAAACCAACTGCAGCAAGCTGGAAAAGCTGATCGCCCAAATCAATCTGACCAACGCTTCCACGGAAGTGGAGGGAAAGACGTTGACAGAGCTGCTGGCACGCCGGGAAACGCTGTCCCAGCGCATTTCCGTCATGCGCAGCCTGACCGATGCCGCCAGCCGGACCGTTATGCGCGGTTCCCGGATGGAAGTGAAAATTTACAGCGCAGTTTCCGTAAAACACCTGCAGAAGCAGGTGGATGACCTGTCGGAAGAGCTTCGGATTCTGGATACTGCAATCCAATCCGCAAACTGGCTGACAGAGCTGAAATAAGCTGTCTGGTTTTGCCGGAATGAGCGGATACAAGCCCTCTGCAGGGGTTAAACTGCATCATTGGTTCGCATGGGGCGTGCGGCGGGGTTCGAATCCCCATAAATGTCAGCCCGTCAATGTTACACCAGCAATGTTACCGTTCACGTTTATTACCGCCGTATCGGCATTTCGGCAAGGGTGGGAAAGGGGAAGACCGGAGATTCCGCGGAATCTCCGGTCTGTTTTTTGTTGTCTGCGATGGACCTGTTCAGCTTCTGCCAGCGATGCAGCCCTTTGGGGGCGGCACCCGGATCGGCCTGCGGGAGTTTTTTGAAAGTTTCCTGCGGAGGGCGTTATCCGCCGGGGTCAGTTTCCGCGGGGAAGACCGAAATGATCTTTGACCAGATCCATGAAGATCTGCATCTGCCGGGTGATCCATTTTCCTCTGTGATACAGCAGCTGATGGTGCATGGTTACGCCGGGAAGATCGGTGTGCAGCTGGGTCAGCACCTGGGACTTGAGGAGGGAATCTACAGTAAAGCGGGGCAGAAAAGAGACACCTACACCCTTTTTCAGCAGGTTGATGATGGTTTCCGTGTTGCCGATTTCCAGAATGGGGCGGATTTCCAGATCCCGGTCAGCCAGCATCCGTTCCAGCTGATACCGGTAGGCGGCACCGGTTTCCGTGAGAATAAACGGCCGGGTGCACAGTTCTTCGATGGGAATTTCTCCGGGGATTCTGTTTTTTGCCAGCGTCACAAAAATCACTTCCTCCGGCATTTCCACTTCGCAGTGAAGCTCCGAACGGCAGATTTTCTCATCCAAAGTCATGACCAGGTCCAGCTCGTTGCTTTCAGCCAGATCGATCATGTCCCGGGTGGTGCCGGAACGGATCACCACCTCCACTTCCGGACACTGCCGGTAGAATTCCAGCAGAAGCTCCGGAATCAGCGCCGTGCAGACCGATTCCACACCGCCGATGCGCAGGGTGCCTCTGGGCTGTTCGCCGGCACCGGAAAAATCCAGGGCAGCCTGAGATGCCTTCATGATTTCGTTGGCATAGGGGATAAATTCCCGGCCTTTCCCGGTCAGACAGACCCGCTTTCCGATCCGTTCAAACAGCTGCACGTTGAGTTCCTTTTCCAGCTTCTGAATCTGGACGGTTACGGCGGACTGGGAATACCCCAGCTGCTCGGCGGCTTTTGAAAAATTCTGAATGGCGGCTACTTTCAGAAATGTATCAATGGTCCGGATTTCCATGTGCGGCCTCCTATATGAAAAATATTGATAATATTTATTATAATTATGAATTTTACAAATATATTAACTTCCGCTAAAATAGGGGTACAAAATTTCAAAAATCCATGGAGGCAGCGTTATGAAAGGCAAAGAATTTATTTTGAATACCCAGCAGCTGGAGGAGGCCGTCCAGACATTTGTCCATGATTTCTGCGGGCAGAAACACGGAATCCGCACTCAGCCGGTAATTCAGGAGGCAGACAGACTCCAGCTGGACAAGCTCGGCAGCATTGAAATTCCCGCCAAGGGCCGCCCCGTGGAAGAAGTTGTCAGCGAAATGGAGGAGGAAGTGTTCCGGTACTGCGGCAACTCCAATCATCCCCGGTTCTTCGGCTTTGTGCCGGGACCGGCTTCCTGCGTGTCCTGGCTGGGGGATATCATGACCACAGCCTACAACATCCACGCCGGCGGCAGCAGACTGGCACCCACCGTCAACTGCATTGAGCAGAAGCTGCTCCGCTGGCTGGCAGATCAGGCAGGCTTTGGCGAAAAGGCCGGCGGCATCTTTGTCAGCGGCGGCTCCATGGCCAACATCACAGCGCTGACGGCAGCCCGGGACCGGAAGCTGACAGAGGATACTCTGCATCTGGGCGTGGCCTATGTTTCCGACCAGACCCACAGTTCCGTGGCCAAGGGCCTGCGGGTGATCGGAATCACCCAGAGCCGGATTCGTACGATTCCCACTGATGACAGCTTCCGGATAAAGCTTGACGAGCTGGAAAAAGCAGTGGAGGAGGACCTGAAAAACGGCCTGATTCCCTTTGTGGTGATTGGTACAGCAGGTACCACCAATACCGGCAGCGTGGACCCGCTGGAGGAAATCGCTGCGATCTGCCGCAAATATGATCTGTGGTTCCATGTGGACGGTGCCTTCGGCGGTTCGGTGCTGCTCAGCCCCCGGTACAGACACCTGCTCAAAGGCGTGGAGCTGGCAGACAGTCTGAGCTGGGATGCCCACAAATGGCTGTTCCAGACCTATGGCTGTGCAACGGTACTGGTCAGAAATGTACAGGACCTGTACCGGAGCTTCCATGTCAGTCCGGAATATCTGAAGGATATGGAATGCGAAAACGGAGCCATGAATATGTATGACATCGGCATCGAGCTGACCCGGCCCGCCCGGGGGCTGAAGCTCTGGCTGACGCTGCAGGTTCTGGGAACGGAGCTGATGGCCTCTGCCGTGGAAAAGGGTTTCCAGCTGGCAAAGTGGACCGAAGAAGCACTGACCGGAATGAGTGACTGGGAGATTGTTTTTCCGGCACAGATGGCAATGGTCAATTTCCGCTACGCACCGGAAGAACTGACGGAGGAGCAGAAGGATCTGCTGAACGAAAAAATCTCCGCCCGGCTGAATGACAGCGGCTATGCCGCCATGTTCACCACGATTCTCAACGGAAAAACTGTGCTGCGGCTGTGTGCCATCCACCCGGAAACCACCCAGGAGGACATCCAGACTACATTGCAGCTGCTGGACAAATATGCCCGGGAGCTTCACGCCGAGATGTACCACGGATAACCAAAAGAAAAACCTCTTCTGCGGACAACAGAAGAGGTTTTTTTGAATTTCCGGGGGCATTATTCTGCGGCTGCATCCTCGGAAGCGTTCTGACCGGCATAGCGGCGGGGGTCGCTGATTCTCAGGACGATTTCGTCCTTATCCGTGAGCAGCTCGATTTTGTCGTTGTTGAGTTCCTTCAGATCGCCGACGGTGATGACGGTGCCGACACTCATGCCGTCAACGTTGATTTCCACGGTGTCCACCATGTCCTGAGGCAGGGCGGCATAGGGCAGCTCTGTCAGCATGAACTCGATCATTGCGGTAACCTTGTCGGTGTTGGTCAGTACGATGTGAACCACGCTGTTAACCTTCTGGTCTGCAGCCAGTGCCTGGAAGCTGATGTTGCGTACCTGGCCGGTCATGGAGTCCACGTCCTTGTCCTTGATTTGAACGGGCAGCTTCTGTCCGTCCATGGTCAGGGTCAGACGGCTGCCGATATTTTTGTGCTGGAGCATTTTCTGCAGTGTGTTCCGGTCAATCTGCAGCAGTACGGACTGCTTCAGGTGACCGCCGAAAACGTGACCGGGCACCAGACCCATCTGACGCAGCTTCTTTGCCTTGACAGACATATCCCTTTTGCTTACTTCCATAATTTCCATTACATAGTTCCTCCTGAAAAAGTATTTTTGTATGGAATCCTTATGCTTTGCGCAAATAAGGCGGATACACGTAAAAAAACACCGCTTCTCAGAAACGGAAAAACGCAGGCAATATGCATTCCGGGGAGCGGATTTTCGTGAATGTGTTGATCACTTTGTACATGATACCATATAAACGAACAAATGTCAAATTTCCAATAATGCAAAATGCACAAAAAACAAGGGCTGCATTTGTCACTCCGAATGAAGAATTGCCTTAGATGTGGGAAAAGTGGAGTTATATTTGCGTTTTACGCAATTAGCGCTGATATGTATTGATAAAAGAAAAATGGAGCCGCTAAGCAGCCTGCCATGATGGCTGTGAAAGGAAGGAGTCAGATGATTTTTGAATCAATCATTCGTTATCCGGGAAGCCGTGCCGGAAATGGTGCGCATTGGCTGCGACAGGAACCTCCAGTGGTCCGACCTGCTGGCACCGCTGGACTGGATGACCAATAACTGTCCCAGACGCTGGCTGGTCAACAGAACGAAAGAGGGTATTTACGACTGGCATGAAAATACAGGCGTTCCCGGAAAGGGCATCTGAACATAAGAAAGAACCGACAGCCTGTGCAGATTGCACCGGCTGCCGGTATTTTTATTCAGAAAGATCAGATTGCGGCGCACTTCTTGCTGAGCCATGCAATTTCGGTTTCGCTGAGCAGGGGGGACAGCTTTTCCAGAACCTGTGCATGGTAGCTGTTGAGCCACTCCCGCTCCTCGCGGGTCAGCTCCTCGGGCAGCACACAGCTGACATCGATGGGAACGAAAGTCAGCGGCTCGAAGCAGAGGAATCTGCCGTATTCGCTTTCGCCGGCCTCTGCGCAGACCAGTTCGTTTTCAATGCGGATGCCCAGATGACCGTCCTCATAGATGCCGGGTTCATCGGTGATGACCATGCCGGGGACGAAGGTAACGTCGTTGTGGGGACGCAGGCTGTGGGGACCTTCGTGGACGGCACCGACATGGGAGACGCTGTGACCGGTGCCGCAGCGGTAGTCCAGCATGTGCTTCCACAGGGGCTGACGTGCCAGCATATCCAGCTCGCCGCCGGTGGCACCTTCCTTCCACACGGCCATGGCGACATCGATGTGGCAGCGCAGGACCCGGGTGTAGGACAGCTTTTCTTCGTCCGTCAGCTCACCCAGCGCATAGGTGCGGGTGATGTCGGTGGTGCCGTTAAAATAGGTTGCGCCGCTGTCCACCAGCAGATAGCCTTTGCGTTCAACGGCCTTGTCGGCGCCGACGACAGGTGCGTAGTGCATCTTGGCGGCGTTGTCGCCGTAGGCAGCAATGGTGGGGAAGCTTTCGGTAATGAAGCCTTCCACGCTGCTGCGGTATTTGTGCAGAATCGTGTCGATGTCGGTTTCCCGCAGGTTTTCGCCGGCTGCCAGACGCTGCTCAAGCTCCATCTGGAAGCGGACCATGGCAGCACCGTCGTGAAGATGGGCCTGACGGGTGCAGGCAAGCTCGGTTTCGTTCTTGACGGCCTTGAGCATGGCGATGGGATCCTTGTCTTCCACGATGGTGTAGGCACTGTTGGCACGCAGGGCGTTGTCCAATGCCGCATTCAGGCTGGCAGGATCGACCAGAACGGTTTCAGATTTGGTGCCGGCGGCGATGAAGCCGGGCATATCCTGATAGCCTGCCAGCTTAACGCCGGACTGCTCCAGCTGCCGGACGGCATCGGCACACAGTCGGGAGGAATCCAGGAACAGAGTTGCAGAGTCCATGTCCACGTAGCAGAAAGCCAGTGCATAGGGGGTGTTGTCCACGTCGGCGGCACGGAGGTTAAGCAGCCATGCCACGCTGTCCAGCTTGGTCAGGACAGCAGCGGTGCAGTTCCGGGTGCGCAGGCAGCTGCGCAGAAGCTCCAGCTTTTCAGCGGGAGTTTTTCCGGTGTACTTCACGTCCAGAAGCCAGGCGGGGGAGGAAGGCAGTGCGGGGCGGTCTTCGACCCAGACCTGATCCACCAGAGGAAGATCGGTCAGTGCGGCGCCCTTTTCCTGGCAGATGCCTGCCAGCTGACGCTTCTGCAGAACGGGCATGGTCTCTGCGCAGTAACCCAGAACGCTGCCCTCTGCCAGGTGCTGCTGCAGCCACTGGCTGACGGTGGGCACACCCTTGACACCCATGTGCATGGAATCGATTCCGGTACCGGCCAGAGCGGCATCGGCAGCGCCGAAGAACCGTCCGTCTACCCAGAGGGCAGCTTCGGAAGCGGAGATCAGAAGATTTGCATTTTCGCAGGAGAAGCCGGAGAAGTATTCCCAGGCAGTATGATGAGCGGGTGCGTATTCACTGGAGTGCGGGTCGGAACTGGGCATGATGAAAATGTCACAGCCGGCCTTTGCCATGGCAGCACGGAAAGCTGCCAGACGTTCGGAAACAGTTTTCATAAATCAGAACTCCTATCTGTAAGATGTAGTGGAAACATACAGCAAACTCTGTATGGATACAACAATATATGTTAGTTTACTACCCTTTGGCGGAAAAAGCAACTCCCTTGCGGCTGGGGAGAAAAATGTGCTGCCGGAAATTTTTCCTGTTCCCGGGCAGACAAAACGGACAATTGACCGGCAAACAGGGACAGCTGCCGGATTTTTCAGCGAAATTGGCAGGCAATTGTGACATATTGCCGAAAGTTGGATGTGCCCGGGAAGAAAGTCTGTGACTGTGACCAATTCTGCCGAAGATCCGGAGTAAGTACCTTCTAACTCTTGACAAGAAGCGGTGGTTAGCTTATACTAACTAAAGAAACAACGTTTGCTTGTATCTGACAGAAAATGATCCGCATACGAGTCCTTCCGGCAGATTCTGCCGGGAAGCCTGTGCTGTATTTTGCCGCTTTTTCGGCATTTCCTGAAAGGAGAGACATTATGAAACCTGTTACATCCGAGCAGCTTTCCGCATGGAATGCTGCCTATGAATCCAATGCTCAGCGCCAGCTGGCAACGCTGGCCCTGTCCAGATCTCCCATGGACAATGTGGCCTATGTTTCCGCAAAGGGCGATCAGCTCCGCCAGAAATTCTCCGTGGATATCAAAACCATGGAAGTTGCCAACCAGAAGTCCAGCGGCCGCTGCTGGCTGTTTGCTGCAACCAACGTGCTGCGGGAAATCATCGGAAAGAAGTGCGGCATCGAAAAGTTTGAGCTGTCCCAGAGCTATCTGGCATTTTACGACAAATTCGAGCGGGCCAACTATTTCTTTGAAAGCATTCTCGCTACCGCAGACCTGCCCACCGACGACCGGACGGTTTCTTTCATTCTCTCCACCGGTGTCCACGACGGCGGCCAGTGGGATATGTTTGCCAATATCGTCCGCAAATACGGCATCGTGCCCAAGGATGCCTTCGACGAGACCTACCAGACCAGCAACACCGGTGTGATGAACCGGATCCTGAACCAGAGCCTGAAGGCCGGTGCGGTAAAGCTGCGCAAAATGGTTGCCGCTGAGGCTTCCGAAGAAGAAATTCAGAACACAAAAAATGAACTGCTTGCCGGAATCTACGGCTACCTGTGCAGCTGCTATGGGGAACCTCCTAAAGTATTTAACTTTGAATATGTGGATAAGGACGATGTCTACCACGTGGAAAAAGACTATACACCCCATACCTTCGCAGAAGCCTATGTAGGGGGACTGCTGGATAACATGGTTTCTGTTATCCACGCTCCCACGGCAGACAAACCCTATCACCAGACCTTTACGGTCCGTCTGCTGGGAAATGTGGCTGACGGAAAGAACGTGGTTCACCTGAACCTGACCATGGAGGAAATGAAGGCCTCCATTATCCGCCAGCTGCAGGCCGGCAAGGTGGTCTGGTTCGGCAGCGATGTCTCCTACTACGGCAACCGGGAGCGGGGAATCTGGGACGACCGGAGCTTCAACTATGAGCTGCTCACCGGTCTGGACCTGACCATTGACAAGGCCGATGCCCTGGACTACGGCTTCTCTGCCATGAACCACGCAATGGTGCTTACCGGTGTTAATCTGGAGGACGGAAAACCCACCCGCTGGAAGATCGAAAACAGCTGGGGCGACAAGGCCGGCGAAAAGGGCTACTATGTCTGCTCCGACAGCTGGTTTGACAAATATGTTTATCAGGCCGCTGTGGAAAAGGAGTATCTGGGCGAGCTTGCAAAGTATGCAGACCTGCCTCCTGTGGAGCTGGAGCCCTGGGATCCCATGGGCACACTGGCCCGCTGAAAACACAGCAATTCATAACGGTAAAACCCCGGATCTGTCACAGATCCGGGGTTTTTGCAGGGGTAAAATTCCGGAGAAAACGAAACCACAGAACAGGGTACGGTATCTCCGGTGGGAAAATTTTTAAAATCATGTTCAGGAGATTGCATTCCGAAAAGAAGCTGTCTATAATGGGCCTCGAAGGGGAATTTGCAGAATTTCCCGGAAAAATGAGGTGAAGGTATGTCAAAGAAAATTACTTCTCTGTGGTACTATGATGTGTTTCCCAAAGTGGTACCGACAGGCGTCCCGGTTACAATAACCATCCGTTCTGTTTCCAGCCATATTACGTTCCCGGAAAGCACCACTGTCCGGGTAGCTTCGGTCAACGAAGGTATTTACAAAAACCGCGATTCGGTAGAGGGGGCATTCTGCCCTGTGGAAATTTCTCAGCGGGAGCTGAAGGTGACCTGGACATTCCCCACCGAGCAGGAATACCAGCTTCGCATTCAGCGTACACCCGAAGAACGCTACATCCTTGTGCAGCTGTATGCCCTGGAGGAGGATCTTCTGCAGCTGAAGCCGCTGATCGGCGATTTTCATGCTCACAGCACCATGTCTGACGGGCAGGAGGCTCCGGAATTTGTGGCTTCCCGCTACCGTGAGGAAGGCTACGATTTCTTTACCCTGACGGATCACCGCAAGTACGGGCCGTCCATTCTGGCACAGAATGCCTACCGGGATCTGAATCTGGATTTTCAGATCTATGCCGGTGAGGAAATCCATACGGAGTTCAACCCGGTCCATCTGGTGAATTTCGGATCGGAAAAGCCCATCAATCCGGAATACCTTCTGGAGCCTGTGAACGATGCCCAGCCGGATCCGGCCTTTACCTACCGCCCCGAGTGGATTGCCCGGGTGGAAAAGCTGCAGGCATCCCTGCCGGAGATTCCCAAGGGAATTGATCCGTTTATCTACTGCTCCTGCCTGCTGGTAACCCAGCTGGTCCGGGAGGCCCGCGGTATGTGTATCCTGGCACATCCGCACTGGATCACGACAGTCCGCAATGTTCCCGATCCCTGGATCCATGCCTTGCTGGACACGGATGCGGTGGATGTTCTGGAAGTCATCAGCGGTATGACACCGGCTGAGAACCAGACCCAGATCAGTCTGTACAATGAAATGCGTGCACAGGGCAGGCGTGTGCCTATTGTCGGTTCCAGCGACTCCCACGGAACGTGCAACGTTCAGGCCGGCAGCCTTCCGGAAACCTACCAGATGTTTACGGAGGAAAAGACCATGGTGTTTGCACGCAGCAATACAAAGGACGATATTATTGCTGCGGTTAAGGACTGCCGGAGTGTGGCTCTGGAGCAGTATGCAGGAGAAAGCCTGCGGATTCACGGCCCCTATCGGCTGACGCAGTATGCGCTGTTCCTGATGCGGGAATATTTCCCCCTGCAGCAGGAGATCTGCCGGGAGGAAGGCCGCCGGATGCGCAGCTACTGCGCAGGCGATGTCGAGGCAGGCAGATATCTGCGGGAAAACGGCAGAAAAACCTCTCAGATGCGGGAAAAATATTTTCTGACCCGGAAATGAGATTGCACGCCGCAGGCGTTTCGGCTTTGTAAAAAACGGATCGGGGGGATTCGCCGCATCCCGGACGGGGGTGGTGAGTTCTCCCGATTTATTTAAAAAATCGTTGACAAATCAATAAAAACAAGCGATACTTTTCTAGAAATCAATTCACGGAGGCGGCTTATGAAAGAGCGGTTTGAAATATTTGTGACGGCGATCACCCAGATTTACCGCAGTATCCAGAAACTGAAAAGTCAGGAGATGGCGGGTTTCGGTCTGAAGGGAACCCACGTCATGTGCCTTTTTCAGCTGGAACAGCACCGGGAGGGGCTGACCAGTCTGCAGCTGGCCCAGTTCTGCGATGAGGACAAGGCTGCGATTTCACGGGCCGTTTCTGAGCTGCGGAAGCTGGGGCTGGTCCAGGTCCCGCAGGATTCCGGCAGGCACTATCGGGTACTGCTGACACTGACGGAGCAGGGAAGGCAGGTTACCGGGCAGATGAACCGGAAGATCATCGAAGCAGTGATGGCCGGTGCCCAGGGCTACTCTCAGGAGGAGCGGGAAATTTTTTACTGTGTCCTGCTCAGAGTTGCGGAAAATCTGCAGGCGGCCTGTGCGGCGGCAGAGGAAGCAGGGCGATGAACGCAGGGAAAAGAAATCATCGGCAGCAGCGAACGGAGGTGTGTCCATGAATGCACAGCAGCTGCAGAACATACTTACACGGCAGCGGAAATATTTCAACAGCGGAAAGACTCTGCCTGTGGAAAACCGCATCGCGGCACTGAAGCGGCTGAAAAATACGCTGCAGAACCACGAAGCGGAAATTTACCGGGCACTGGCATCGGACCTCGGCAAAAGTCCGACGGAGACCGATATGTGCGAGCTGGGGATGGTGTACAGCGAATTGACCCATATGTGCAGACATATCCGGAAATATTCCCGGCGCCGGGGAGTCCGGACACCGCTGGCGCAGTTTGCTGCCCGCAGCTATGTGCTGCCCGTTCCCCGGGGTGTGACGCTGATCATGAGCCCATGGAACTATCCGCTGATGCTGTCGCTGGAGCCGCTGATTGATGCGCTGGCGGCAGGCAATACGGCGGTTTTGAAGCCCAGTGCCTACGCTCCGGAAACCAGCCGCATCCTGCAGATCCTTGTTTCGGAAGCCTTTGAACCGGGACTTGTCAGTGTGGTTACCGGCGGCCGCGAGGAAAATCAGCAGCTGCTGGAGCAGACCTTTGACTATATTTTCTTTACGGGAAGCGCGTCTGTGGGCAGGGAAGTGCTGCGCTGCGCAGCCCCCCGGCTGACCCCTGTTTCCCTGGAGCTGGGCGGAAAAAGTCCCTGCATTGTGGACGAAACCGCAGATCTGGAGCTTGCCGCCAGACGAATCGTGTTCGGAAAATTCCTCAACTGCGGGCAGACCTGTGTGGCCCCGGATTATATCTGCTGCCATGCTTCCGTGGCGGAGCCGCTGCTGGCTGCGCTGAAGCGGGAAATCATCCGCCAGTTCGGAGAAAATCCCCTGGAAAATCCGGATTACGGAAAAATTGTCAACCACAGACACTACGCCCGGCTGACAGGACTCCGGGACGGCAGCCCGGTATTCTTCGGCGGAGCGGAAAATCCCCGGACGCTGCAGATTGCGCCTGCGCTGCTGTATCCCTGCAGCTGGGACGCGCCGGTGATGGGAGAGGAAATCTTCGGGCCGCTGCTGCCGGTGCTGACGTACCGGTCGCTGGATCAGCTGCTGCAGCGCCTGTGTGCCCAGCCCCATCCGCTGGCACTGTATATATTCTCCAGAGACAGGGAAGCGATTCGCCGCGTGACGGAGCAGTGTCCCTTTGGCGGCGGCTGTGTCAACGATACGGTGATTCATCTGGCTACCAGCCGGATGGGCTTCGGCGGTGTGGGGCAGAGCGGTATGGGGGCCTACCATGGGAAAACGGGCTTTGATGCCTTTTCCCACTATAAGAGTATTGTGGATAAAAAGCTGTGGATTGATCTGCCTATGCGCTATCAGCCCTACAGACCGCTTTTCCGGAAAATGATCCGCTGGTTTCTGCGCTGATGTCCGTTGAGAGAAACAGATAGCGTACGCTAACCGATTGATACAACAAAAGCAGAAGATTTTTCGCAAAATGCAGAAAAAATGAGAAAATTTCGTTGCAATCCGGCGAAAATCCTGTATACTGATATCATACAAAACAGAAAGAAGGGATCGGAATGGGTTTTTCCGAATTTTTGAGTTCCAGAAGAAATTCTGTAAAGGCCTTGGTTGACGAATTGAAAAAGCAGTATGCGTTCGTCAGCGTCCTGGGTGCGGATATCCAGGCAAAAAGCATCCGCGTCAATAAAAACAGTTCTACCATCAGCCCCGGTATGGATACCGAGTGCGGATTTGTTGTAAAAATGAGCAACGGCGGCGTGTTCTTTGAATATTCCCTGGACGATATCGGGGAGGATGTGAAGGCGCTGGCAGAAAAAATCAGCAGTGCCTTCCGGCTGAACGGAAAGTGCCGCACCATCGAAAATGTGCACCTGACTGATGAGCCGCTGAAGAAGTCTTTCTGCCGTCCCGGCGACTTTGAAAACTACACGGAGAACCAGCTGCTTTCCTTCTGCACGGACCTGTGCCATGACGTGATGGGAAAAAGCGAGCATCTTCTGAACGTGATGGTCAATGTAAGTACGCTGGAGGTTTCCAAGCTGTTTATTTCCGCCAACCGGGAGCTTGACCAGAATTATACCTGGGTCAACGGCGATCTGGTGGCGGTGTACCGGGAAAATGACAAGGTCGTTCAGGTTCGGGAGTGCGCCTATGACCATCAGATTGCCCCGGTTCTGGAGCGCCTTCCGTCTCTGACAGACCGGCTGCTCCACAAGGCGCATATGCTGACCCTTGCCGAGCCTATTGTTCCGGGCGTTTACGATGTTATCACAGATCCCTCCATCACGGGCCTGATTGCCCACGAGGCTTTCGGCCATGGCGTGGAGATGGACCAGTTTGTTAAGGACAGGGCGCTGGCCAAATCCTATGTGGGAGATTATGTGGCATCGCCCATCTGCAACATGAAGGACGGCGCAGGCGCTGCCCTGAGCGTGGCATCCTACTTCTTTGACGACGACGGTGTTCTTGCCGGAGACACCCAGATTATCCGGGACGGTATTCTGGTAACCGGTATTTCCGACCTGGCCTCTGCCGTGCAGCTGGGCACGGAGCCTACCGGCAACGGCAGACGGGAGTCCACCCGCCGGAAGGCCTATGCCAGAATGACCAATACCTTCTTTGAGAAGGGCAGCGACAAGCTGGAGGATATGATTGCCTCCATTCAGCACGGCTACATGCTGTTTGAAACCAACAACGGCATGGAGGACCCGAAAAACTGGGCGATCCAGTGCGTAGCAGAATACGGCATCGAGATTGTGGACGGAAAACTGACGGATCACTATGTATCGCCTGTGGTCATGAGCGGCTATGTGCCGGATCTGCTCAAGTCCATTTCCATGATTTCCGATGACTTTGAAATTGAGGGTGCCGGCATGTGCGGCAAGGGCTATAAGGAATGGGTCCGCGTCAGCGACGGCGGCCCGGCACTGAAAGTGAAGGTGAAGCTGGGATGAAAACGACCATTGCACTGCTGGAGAAAAATCCCCGTGTCAGCGATTATAAGATCAATATTTCCAAGAAGGAAAGCTGCGAATTATTCTTTGTCAAGGGAACGCTGGAAACCGTTCGCTGCACGGATACCTGTGACCGTCAGGTGACGGTGTACGCCGACCACGGAGCATACAAGGGAGATTCCCAGTTCTTTGTCTATCCTTCCACAACTCCGGAGCAGATTGCGGAAAAAATCGACGCTGCCGTGGACAAGGCACTGCTGATCAACAATGAAACGTTCGAGCTTCCCGGCGCGCAGACCGGCGAATATCAGGTTCCCAGCAATTTTGAAAATCAGGATATGGCCGCGCTTGCACAGCAGATTGCAGCCATGGTTTTTGCCGCCAATCAGGTGGAAGGCGGTTCACTGAACTCCGTGGAGATCTTTGTCAACCGTCATACCGATACCGTCTGCAATAGCCGGGGCCTGAACAAGACCCAGCACCGCTACGATGCCATGGTGGAAGCCATTCCCACCTTTAACGGCCGGCAGCAGAGTGTGGAGCTGTACGAGCAGTACAATTTCTGCAGCCTGGATCCGGATGCACTGACGGCGGAAATCGCAGGAAAGATGCACGAGGTCAAGGCCCGCTGCGAGGCAGTCAAACCGGAGCTTCCCATGGACTGCCCTGTGGTGCTGAACAAGCTGGAGCTTGGTGAGCTGTTCGGTGCCTTTGCCCAGGACCTGAACTACGGCACGGTTTACGGCCATTGCAACCTGTACCACAAGGGTGACAAGATTCAGAAAAACTGTGCAGGCGATCCCATCACCGTCTGGATGAAGGGTGCCGCCGAGGGAAATGTCAACAGCTCCAGCTTCGACAGCGACGGCCTTGCATTGGGAGAAATCCGGCTGATCCATCGGGGTACCGTGGAGAATTACTACGGCTCCAACCGGATGGGTCAGTATCTGAAGGAAACGCCCACCGGCAATCTCAGATGCCTGGGCGTGGAGCCGGGAACTGCCGATGCCGACAGCCTCAGGGGTACGCCGTATCTGGAAGTCATGTCCATGTCCGGCCTTCAGGTGGATTTCTTCAATGACTACATCGGCGGTGAGATCCGGCTGGCCTACTACCACGACGGCACAGAAGTCCGTCCGGTGACCGGAATTTCCATTTCCGGTAAACTCCAGCAGGTGCTGGACCATATGCGCCTGTCCCAAAAGACCGCCATCCATGACGGCTACATGGGACCTGCCCAGGCCATTCTGACCGAACTGAAAATTTTCTGATGCGCAGAAGCGGGGAACCGGAAGGTTCCCCGCTTTTTTCGGCAGAAAAGCTGCAGATTTTCCGGAACCGGAAAACGGACGTTGCGAAAAAACGGTTTTCAGGGTATGATATCGTATGCCTGCTGTGTGCTGCAGCGGGGAAAATCAATCTGTGCAGCCGGTTCCGGGAACGGGCACCGGCATGGAAATAAGGAGAAGCAACATGAAAATAGCGGTTTTGTCCGATACCCACGGATTACTCCGCCCCGAGGTGCTGGAGCTGGTGAGGAATGCGGATGCCATTATCCACGCAGGGGATATCAATACTCAGGCGGTTGTGGATCAGCTCAGAGCCTGTGCTCCGCTGTATGTGGTGCGTGGAAACAACGACAGAGATTGGGCGGAGAAAATCCCACATGATCTGTCGTTTTCTCTGGAAAATCTGAACTTTTACGTGGTTCATAAGAAAAGTGAAGTGCCGCCGGATGCGGGCGGCGGGCAGATTGTGATTTACGGTCATTCCCACAAATACGCCTGTCAGGAGCAGGACGGGGTGCTGTGGCTCAATCCCGGAAGCTGCGGTCCGCGCAGATTTCATCAGGAGATCACCATGGCAATGCTGACCGCAGAAAACGGCAGCTGGACTGTGGAAAAAATCCTGATTCCCCACGAAACAGCGTGACAGAGCCCACATATAACAGGGAGGACAAATGAAAAAAATATGTGATCTTCATACCCACTCCGTCTTTTCCGACGGAACCAGTACGCCCCGGGAGCTGATTGCCCAGGCGGAAAAAATCGGCCTGTCAGCCATTGCCCTGACCGACCACAATACGGTGGCAGGACTTCCGGAATTTCTGCAGGCGGCACAGGGGCGGCCGCTGGAGGCGGTGCCGGGCATTGAGTTTTCCACGGATTATCAGGGAATGGACCTGCATATTGTGGGCCTGTTCGTCAGACCGGCGGTGTTTGCGAAGGTAGATGCCCTGATGGAAGAGGGCGTCCGCAGCAAGGAGCGCAGCAACATTGCGCTTGTGGAAAATCTGGCCCGGGCAGGCTGCCCGCTGGACTATGCTGCAATCCGGGCAGCTACGCCCAACGGTCAGGTCAACCGGGCCCATATTGCCGCGGCGATGACGGAAAAAGGCTATACCAGCTCTATCCGGGACGCTTTTTCCCGCTATCTGGACCCGAAATTCGGTCTGTATCATCCGCCGGTGCGGCCGGATGTGTTTTCTGTTATCGAGTTTATCAAATCTCTGGGGGCTGTGGCGGTTATGGCCCATCCCTTTCTGAAGCTGGACGAAGTGCAGCTGCGGCAGTTTCTGAGACAGGCCTGCAGCCACGGGCTGGATGCCATGGAAACACTCTACGGTACCTTTGATGAGGAAACCACCCGCAGAGCCATTGCTGTCGCCTCGGAATTTCATCTGCTCCAGAGCGGCGGCAGTGATTTTCACGGACGCAATAAGCCGGACCTTTCTCTGGGCACGGGCAGAGGGAATCTTGCTGTGCCGCTGCAGTTCCTGCAGGAGCTGCGCAGAGCCGCAGAATACTGAAAAACAGGTGAAAAATGCAGCTTGCTGCATTTTTCGCTTTTCTGCATCGGAAGGCGGAAAGAAAGGTTATGTCCGGAATTTTTATATTTCGTGAATAAATATTTAAGAAAAGGCAGAAATTCTATGGAATTTTGCCGAAACATGTGTTATAGTGTATGATGGTGTCGAGCCCAAAGCGGTTCGATTGCCGATTCTTTGCAAGAAGGGAGGTAGGATATGTTTTTTGATTTACAGAAAGCTGCAATTTGGAAAAGAGTTTCTGCCTTCCTCTTTGACCTGATTATTCTGGGAATTGTTGCCGCGGGAATCGCGTATTCGCTTTCCGTGGCCTTCGGCTATGACGATTACAGCCAGACGCTGGAGCAGAGCTATGCCCGGTATGAAAAGGAATTCGGAACCACCTTCGAACTGACAGAGGCGGAATACGACAGCCTGACACCGGAAGGAAAGCAGAATTATGAACGTGCGTACAGCGCCCTGCTGGAGGACCAGCCGGCGATGCATGCCTACTCCATGATGGTCAATCTGACACTCGTGATCACCACGGTCAGTATCCTGCTGGGGTATCTGATCTTGGAATTTGCTGTTCCACTCCTGCTTAAAAATGGACAGACGCTGGGAAAAAAGATCTTCGGCATCGGCGTGATCCGGACGGACGGGGTCAAAATCAACGGAATGCTCCTGTTCATCCGCACCATTCTGGGAAAGTTCACCATAGAAACCATGATTCCGGTTTATGTGGCGATGATGATTTTCTTTGGAACCATCGGTCTTCCCGGGACGGTTCTGGTGCTGGGACTGCTGCTGGTTCAGGTGGCGCTGGTCATCTTTACCCGTACCAATTCTCCCATCCATGATCTGCTGGCCAAGACGGTTGCAGTTGACATCGCCAGCCAGATGGTCTTTGACACGGAAGCAGAAATGCTCGAGTACAAGAAAAAAGTCCATGCAGAAATGGCAGCCCGTCAGGATTACTGATGGCTGCGCCCACACGGTTGCAAAATAAAATTTTGAATAGAGGTAAAAGATTTATATGAAAGTTGTTTTGCAGAATCTTACCAAGATTTTCCCCAGCAGAAACAAAAAGTCCGGTGAGGAAGTCGTTGCGGTAAACGATTTCAATTTTGAAATTCCGGACGGCAAGCTGATCGGTCTGCTCGGCCCCTCCGGCTGCGGCAAAAGTACCACGCTGTACATGATCAGCGGCCTGCAGAAGCCTACCAGCGGCAAGATTTTCTTCGGCGATGACGATGTAACCGAGCTGAGCACCGAAAACCGCGGTGTGGGTCTCGTGTTCCAGAACTACGCCCTTTACCCCCACATGACGGTAAAGCAGAACATTCTCTTCCCTCTGCAGAATCTGAAGAAAGAGGACCGTCTTTCCAAGGCCGAGATGCTTGAGCGTGCCCACGAAGCCGCCAAACTGGTCCAGATCGACAACCTCATGAACCGCAAGCCCAGTGAGCTGTCCGGCGGCCAGCAGCAGCGTGTTGCGATTGCCCGCGCACTGGTGAAGATGCCCCGCGTGCTGCTTCTGGACGAGCCTCTGTCCAACCTGGACGCCCGTCTGAGACTGCAGACCCGTGAGGAAATCCGCAGAATTCAGAGAGAAACCAAAATCACCACCGTTTTCGTTACCCATGACCAGGAAGAGGCCATGTCCATTTCCGACTACATCGTGGTTATGAAGCTGGGCGTGGTGCAGCAGATCGGTGAGCCTCAGGAGGTCTATGACAATCCTGTGAACCTGTTTGTTGCCAAGTTCCTGGGTACACCTCCCATCAACGTGTTCAACGGCAGCGTGAAGGGCGGCAAGCTCTTCATCGGTCAGGATGCTGTGATGGACGTTTCCGGTGTTTCCGACCGGGAGGTTATCGTGGGTATTCGTCCCGAAGGCTTTGTCCTGGATCCCAACGGCCCGCTGCACTGCCGGCTGAAGAACGTGGAGGTCATGGGCCGTGATGTCAGCATCATTTCCGAGCATGATGCTTCGGTCAATCCCCTGATCCGCTCCATTATCAATGCTGATAACCGTGTTTCCATGCCCGACGGCGTGGTTCGCTATTCCATCAAGCCTCGTAAGATTTTCATTTTTGACAAGGAAAATGAGAAGAGAATCTATTTAGAGGAGAAGTAACATGGTAGACAGCAAACATCAATGGAAGGCCTGGATTTATCTGGCACCGGCAATTGTACTGCTGCTCGTGTTTACCGGCTGGCCCATTATCAACACCATCCGTATGGCATTTCTGGAAAACTACAGTGGTCTGAAGGTGGCCGGCGGTCAGGCATTTCAGTTTGGTATTGGCAACTTTGTCAAGGTTCTGCACTATAATAAGTTCCTTGCGTGCCTGAAAAATACCATTCTGCTTTGTGTCTGGACCGTTCCCATTTCCACTCTGCTGGCCCTGCTGATTGCAGTGGCCCTGAATTCCATCAAGCCTCTGCAGAAGGTTCTGCAGACCATTTTCTTCCTGCCCTATGTGACCAACTCCATTGCTATCGGCATGGTCTTTGCCGCTATGTTCAACATGGTCGGCAGCTTCTACGGCACCGAAAACGAGCTGATCGTTACGGCAGGCATCATCAACAACATCATCGAGTTCTTCGGCGGAACGCCGGTCAACTGGATCAACTACGGTTCCACCTACATGGCCAATATGACCGTCATGGTGGTGTACATCGTATGGAATGCACTGCCGTTCAAGATCCTGATCCTCCTCGGCGGCCTGCAGAGTATCAACAAGCAGTACTACGATGCAGCCAAGGTTGACGGAACTCCCCGCAGAAGAATCTTCACCCGCATCACGGTGCCCCTGCTTTCCCCCATGCTGGCCTATGTCATTATCACAGGCTTCATCGGCGGCTTCAAGGAGTATACCAGCATCGTAGGTATTTTCGGCGAGAATCTCGGCCCTGCAGACGATGCAAAGAGACTCAATACCATGGTCGGATTCATCTACGATTCCCTGGAATCCAACAGCCAGGGCAGAGCAAGCGCGGCTGCGCTGATCCTGTTTGCGATTATTCTTGTTGTCACTCTGATTAACCTGCAGGTCAGCAAGAAGAAAGTCCATTATTAAGAGGTGTCCCACATGAGTATGATGACAATGCATGAAAAGGACATGCAGCAGGTGACCGCACGGCAGAAGGCAGTCAAGTTTATTGTCAAGTTTTTTGTCTATGCGTTTCTGATTACCATTGCAATCGCTGTTCTGTTCCCGTTCTACTGGATGATTATATCCTCTCTCAAGAGCCTGGAGGAATACCGCCTGAGCGTGCCTACCTTCTGGCCCAGAAAAGTGCTGCTGAGCAACTACGTGGAAGCATTCACCGCGGCCAACCTGGGCCAGCTGTTTGCGAACACCCTTTATGTAGGCGTGGTTTCCACATTGCTGTCGCTGGTGATTACGGTGCTGACCGCTTTTGCCTTTGCACGGCTGGAGTTTAAGGGCAAGGATACGCTGTTTGCAATCCTGCTGGCCACCATGATGATCCCCGGTGAGCTGTTCACCATCACCAACTATTCCACCATTACACACCTGGGCTGGATGAATACGTTCAAGGTTCTGATTGTTCCGTTCCTGGTCAGCGTGTTCTACATCTACCTGCTGCGGCAGAATTTCCTGCAGATCCCCAATGAGCTGTACCTGGCAGCAAAGGTAGACGGCACCTCCGATCTGAAGTACCTGTGGAAGGTTATGGTGCCCCTGTCCCTGCCCACCCTGATTTCCATCACCATTCTGAAAATGATGGGTGCATGGAACTCCTACATCTGGCCCCGTCTGGTTGCCAACGACGAAGCGCACCGCATGATCACCAACGGTCTGCGCAATGCGTTCCGGGATACTTCCGGCGATGTCAACTATCCTGTGCAGATGGCAGCTGTTGCCATCGTATCCGCACCGCTGTTCCTCGTGTTTATTTTCCTGAGAAAATATATTATGCACGGTGTCAGCCGCAGCGGTATCAAGGGTTAATAGACGATTCAATCGTCTGTAACATAAAGTTTTTAGGAAGGAATGATTCAAGCTATGAAAAAGATCGTATCCCTGCTCCTGCTGCTGGCTATGTTCGTGAGTCTGCTGACCGCCTGCGGTCCCGCACAGACCAATCCCACGGATGTTTCCGGCAACCCCGCTGAAAACACAGAGGGCACCGTCAAGGGCCAGACCAACTTCGATGTTCCCGAAGGTGGCTATGACGGAAGCGAAGTCACCATCAAGTTCTACCACACTATGGGCAGCAACCTGGTGGAAGTCCTGAACAACTACATTGAGGAGTTCAACAAGCTCTACCCCAACATCCACATTGAGCACTCTTCCGTCGGCGGTTACGACGATGTCCGTGACCAGATCTCCACCGAGATCACCGTCGGCAACCAGCCCAACATCGCTTACTGCTATCCCGACCATGTGGCCCTGTACAACCTGGCAAAGTCCGTTGTTACTCTGGACAACATGATCGACAGCCAGATCCCTGTGACCAGAGCCGACGGCTCCACCGAGATCATGGGCCTGACCGATGAGCAGAAGGCTGACTTCATCGAAGGCTACTACAACGAAGGCCGTCAGTTCGGCGATGGCCTGATGTACACCATGCCTCTTTCCAAGTCCACCGAGGTCCTGTACTACAACAAGACCTTCTTTGATGCAAACAACCTGACTGTTCCCACCACCTGGGAAGAGATGGAAGCTCTGTGCGCAAAGATCAAGGAGATCGACCCCGAGTCCATCCCTCTGGGCTACGACAGCGAAGCAAACTGGTTCATCACCATGTGCGAGCAGCTCAACTCCCCCTACACCAGCGCATCCGGTGACCACTACGTGTTCAACAACGATGCCAACAAGGCATTTGTCAAGCAGTTCAGAGACTGGTACGAGAAGGGCTACCTGACCACCCAGACCCTGTACGGTTCCTACACCTCCGGCCTGTTCACCGCAGACAGCGGCATCAGAAGCTACATGTCCATCGGTTCCTCTGCCGGTGCTGTTCATCAGCGTCCCAAGGCCGATGCAGACGGCAATTACCCCTTCGAAGTGGGCGTTGCCACCATTCCTCAGGCTGACGTTCAGAACAAGAAGGTTATCTCTCAGGGCCCCAGCCTGTGCATCTTCCAGAAGAAGAATCCTCAGGAAGTCATTGCTTCCTGGCTGTTCGTGAAGTACCTGGCCACCACCGTCGAATTCCAGGCTGAGTTCTCCATGGCTTCCGGTTACGTTCCCGTAATCAAGTCCGTTGGCAGCAACCCTGTGTATGCTGACTTCCTGGCAAAGGCTGACGGCGGCAACTACATCTCTGCTCTGAGTGCAAAGCTCTGCCTGGATCAGGAGTCTGCTTACTACACCTCTCCTGCATTCAACGGCTCTTCTACTGCCCGTACTCAGGTCGGCGCTCTGATGTGCAAGTGCCTGACCGGTGATGCCGGCGGCGATGTGGACGGCATGATCAACAAGGCTTTCCAGGAAGCTATTGATGAGTGTGAATACAGCGGCTAAAAAGTAAACGCTCTATGAAAACTGCACGCATCAGATTTACTGCGCTTTCTCTGCTCGTATGTCTGGCAGCCGGATGCCTGTCCGGCTGCCGGCAGGGCACGGAACCGACAGAATCCGCTCCGAATGCAGCGGAGACGTCGGAAACTGCGGTGCCGTCTGAAGCAACACTTCCCGAGGAAGTGGACTATGCCGGCTCCGTCCAGCTGAATATGAATTCGGAAACTGCCAAGCAGGAGGTCACTGTCAAGACATTTGTTGACGGCGATACCACCCATTTCCATGTTCCTGCCACTGTAAATTCCGCAGGTGTGCTCAAGGCCAGATATCTGGCAATCAACACGCCGGAATCCACAGGAAAAGTGGAGGAATACGGCAAGGCGGCTTCCAGATTCACAAAAGAGAAGCTTTCTTCCGCAGAATCCATCATCATCGAATCCGAAACCGGCGACTGGAACCCTGATTCCACCGGCGGACGGTATCTGGTGTGGGTCTGGTACAGAACCAGTGAAACGGAAGAATACCGCAATCTGAACATTGAAATTCTGCAGAACGGTCTGGCACTTGCCAACTCTACGGCAAACAACCGCTACGGTTCCACTGCCACGGCTGCTCTGAATCAGGCAAAAGCCCGGAAACTGAATCTGTATTCCGGCGAAAAGGACCCCGACTTTTATTATGGGGAAGCAGTCGAGCTGACTCTGAAGGAACTCAGAATGAACATCAAGGACTACGAGGGCGTTAAGGTCGCGTTCAATGGCAATGTTGTCATGGACGGCAGCAACAGCGTATTTGTGGAGTCCTATGATCCGGAAACGGATCTGTACTTCGGCATGAGCGTGTATTACGGCTTTAACCTGCCCGGCGCCGGTCTGGAAATCCTGTCGGTTGGCAATGAGGTTCGCATTGTGGGAACCGTCCAGTATTACGAACCGGCAGATACCTACCAGATTTCCGGTCTGAGTTACCGCATGATGAAACCCGACGATCCCGGCAATATCCAAAAAATCAGCGATGGGCACTCGGCAGCATTTGTGCTGACCGATGCCGACACCTTTGTTAACGGAAAGGTCACGGTGGAGACCGAAGAAGGTTCCGCCGAATATGACTACGCAGCTCTGGCCATGAACAGCTCCGTGGAAATGAAGAATCTTCAGGTTCGGGAGGTTTATACCACCAACGATCCGGAAAGCGCTTCTTTCGGAGCCCTGACCCTGACCTGCGAGGCCGACGGCCTTCCTGTTGTGGTGCGTACTGCTGTTCTGGTGGATGACCAGGGCAATCTGATTACAGAGGATGTCTACGAGGGCAAAACCATTGATGTCAAGGGCATCATTGAGTCCTTCGACGGCACCTATCAGATCAAGGTCTATTCCCCGGATGCTATCACAATCTATGATTAAAGGAGCCGAAAATGAAAAAGTTTATTTCGTGCATTGCACTGCTTGCGCTGAGCCTGTCCATCTTTGCAGGCTGCACCCCCAAGGAAAACTCTGAAACCACCACTGAGCCTGCTACTGTTGAAGTGACCGAGGCTGTCAGCAATCTGACCGCAGCAAAAGAGTACCTGTACACCATGTATAAGGATGCTCAGGAAGCTACTCCTGCAGACTACACCGTAGTCGGTGTGGTTGCCATCGGCACCGAGTCTTACGAGGTCGAGTGGACTGCCGATTCCGACACGGTCAAGATTGTCCGCGGTGAAGACAAGATGGTTACCATCGACGTGGACGAAAAGAATCCCGAAGAAGTTTCTTACAAGCTGACTGCTACCGTGACGGATGCAGACGGCAAGACCGAGTCCGTTTCCTTCGCACACCGCGTTCCCGCTGCCATCATCATTGACGAAGGCATGAGCTACGAAGAGATCGTGGAAGCTGCCTACAAGCTGGAAGCAGATCTGGCTATGCCCGAGGAATACAGACTGTATGGCGTGATCACCGAGATCAACGACGCTTACAGCGAAAAGTATGACAACATCACCGTGACCATTCAGATCGGCGAACTGGCTGACAAGCCCATCAAGTGCTTCCGTCTGTCCGGCGAAGGCGTTGCCGACCTGGCCGTGGGCGACGACATCACTGTTGCCGGTACCCTGAAGAACTACAAGGGCGAAATCGAGTTTGACAAGGGCTGCAGATTCCTGGGCAAGGGTGAGCATGTTGACCAGTCCAAGACTCTGGAAGCTGCTTACGGCCTGGAAGACGGCCTGAGCATGCCCGCTCCCGTGGCTCTGACCGGTGTCATCACCGAGGCTGAGGAGTGGTCCGAGAAGTACAGCAACATCACCGTGACCATGGTTGTGGACGGCGTTGAGGACAAGCCCATCATGTGCTTCCGCCTGACCGGCGCAGGTGCTGACAAGCTGGCTGTCGGCGACACCATCACCGTTGTCGGTACCATCAAGAACTACAAGGGCACCATCGAGTTCGACCAGGGCTGCAAGCTGATTCCTGCCGAAGCCCGCAAGGATGCTCTGACTGCCATGGCTGCTTACGGCCTGGAAGAGGATCTGGCTATGAACGAGCCTGCCACCATGACCGGCGTTCTGACTGAGATCAACGACGAGTTCAGCGAAAAGTACAACAACATCACGGTTACCATGGTTGTTGGCGGCATGGATGATTACAAGATCAAGTGCTTCCGTCTGTCCGGCGAAGGCGCTGCAGAGCTGGCTGTCGGCGATACCATCACTGTCACCGGTACTCTGAAGAACTACAAGGGCGAAATCGAATTTGACAAGGGCTGCACCCTGGATGCAGTTGTCAAGGCCGAGGCCTGAGTTTCTATCCGTTAATTCAAGAAGGCTCCCTGGAAACAGGGAGCCTTTTTTTGCGCCTGGGCACCGGAATTCGGATAAAAAAGCAGGCCGCACCGGCGGCCTGCAGAGGGACAGTATTCGAAAATTTCTCCGAGGCAGCCGAAGCATCAGGGGTTGAGGCTGCTCAGCTGCTGGAAGGTGGGCATATCCGTCCGTTCCAGAGTCAGCGGGGTGATGGATATGTAGTCGTGCAGCGTTGCATCGGTATCGATGCTGTAGTCGTGGTGGTCTACGTAGATGCTGCTGCCCACGGGACGGTACAGATCATCGCCCAGCGGCTGAAACTGATCGGAAAAATAAGGCCCGCCCTGACGGGTGATTCGGATGCCTTTGACGCAGAGGGGAATGTTGATGTTGTACAGGTTGTTGAGGGAGAGCATGTTGTTGTCTGTGATCATTTTCCAGATGGGATCCAGGTGAAGCACGGCAGAATCAAAGGATGCCGGATCGGTGGAAAAAGCAATTCCCGGAACACCCAGACAGGCGGCCTCGCAGATAGCGCTGACGGTACCGGAGTAAATGATGTCCCGGCCGATATTCAGACCCTTGTTGATGCCGGAAAATACCAGATCGAATTTCTGATCCAGTCCGATTATGGCAAAACGGACGCAGTCAGCAGGGGAGGAGTCTACGGTCCAGGCAGAAACGCCGGGGAAAAAGTCCACTTTTCTGGCGGCAAAGGGCTTGTGAATTTCGATGGAGTGACTCTTTGCGCTCTGCTCCACGGCAGGGGCCACCACGGTGACTTCGCCCAGACGGCAGGCCCATTTTGTCAGCTCCATCAGTCCTTTTCCGTGAATTCCGTCGTCGTTGGTAATCAGAATTCTCATAACCAGCCCTCATGACTTTCCTTGTATTCTTTGATCATGGTGTCGGCCTTTGCAATCAGCTCCTCAGCCTCCTCGCGGCTGTAGACGGTGGCACCGCTGGCACAGGCGTGACCACCGCCCCGGTACTGTTCTGCCAGGGTGTTGATGTGCATGAAGCGGGAACGCAGACGCACCCGGATGGAGCCGTCGCCGGTTTCGATAAAGGCAAGCCAGCACAGGCTTCCGCGGATGGAATCCATGGCAGATACGGCGGTGCTGGCGGCCTCCAGGCTCAGATTGAACTGCTCCTGCATAGCCCGGTCCACAAACAGATATGCCACGCCGTTTTCTGTGATCTGCATGCATTCGTACAGATGTGCCTTGAACTTGAATTTGGAGAAATCGTCCAGATACAGATTGGCAAACAGCCATTCAGTATCGATGCCCTGATCCAGCAGCAGGGCTGCATTGCGCAGGGTATCGCCGTTTACTTCCGAGAAGCGGAAGCGTCCTGTGTCGGTAATCATGCCGGTGTAGAGGCAGAAGGCAGCTTCCCGGGTCATTTTCAGTTCATCGGGGAAAGCAGCACAGAATTCAACCACCATTTCGCAGGCAGAGGACTTGTGCTCTTCCACCCAGGAGAGATTGCCGTAGGGGGTGATGTCAATGTGGTGGTCGATTTTGATCAGTTCCCGGCAGAGCTGGTATTTCTGGTTGGAGATGCGGTCAGTGTTTCCGGTGTCGAGCACAATGCCCAGCGCATCCCGGTAGCAGTCGTCATCCATGGGAGCGTCGTCGGGGCCCAGAAAGGCCAGATATTCCGCGCAGTCATCGTCAATCAGGTATACTTCCTTGTCCGGGAAGGAGGCCTGCAGAATGGCTTTCATACCCTTTGTGGCACCCACGCAGTCGCCGTCGCTGCGGACATGGCGGAAGAGCATAATGCGGTTGTATTCTTTGATCTTCTGTAAGATTTTTTCTAAAATTTCCTGTTTCATGTTTATTCTCCTGTCATCATGTGATCCAGATCTGCCAGCATGGCCATGGCAGTTTCCCGGTCGGATACGGTGGCACCGCTGGCTTTGGCGTGTCCGCCGCCGCCGTATTTTACGGCAATGGGGTTGATATTGAACCGGCTGGAGCGCAGTTCGCAGAGGACGTGATCTTCTTCCTCGGTGAAATTGACCCAGATATCCACGCCCCGGATGTCGGCCATGGTGTTGACCATGCCTCTGGAAATGCTGAAGGTGTCCATTCCCAGCTCTGCCATTTCCTCTTTGGTGGTATAGATGTAGGCAACGGAATGTTCCGTGAACCGGACCTTCAGCAGGAACCGGGCACGGGCCTTCATGCGATCAAAGTCCTCTACATAGAGGTTGCGGTAGATATCGTTCAGGTCCAGATCGTGTTCCATCAGCACAGAGGCCTGACGGAAGGTGCGGGAGGTGGTGCAGTCATAACGGAAGCGGCCGGAATCGGTTACCATGCCGGTGAACAGGGATTTTGCGGCAAGGTGGGAAATACGCAGGCCGGATTCCACGGCAAACTGGGTGATCAGACCGCAGCAGCTTTCAAAAGATGTGTCCACGACTTCTACATCTGCAAATTTTTCGCAGAAAATATGATGATCGATGCGCACCGTGCGGGAAGCGAGGCTGTAGCGGTTGTCGGACACAAGATGCTGTGCCGACAGGTCCAGAATCACAGCCAGTGCGCCGGTATAGGCTTCGTCGGGAATTTCATCCATAACGGAGTCATCCATAAAGGCATAACGGCCTGCCGGATCGCCCACCATATAGACCTGCTTTTCCGGGAAATTCTCCAGAATCAGGTGCTTCAGGCCAATCTGGCTGCCCAGCGCATCGCCGTCGGGGTTGGTGTGACGGTGGATGATAATGCGGTCAAATGCTTTGATTTCATTCAATACGGCTTCAAACATAGAATAACCTTTCTCAATCTGTATAAACTCAAGGGTTTTCCTCCGGAAAATATCCCTTGTACTGTACAACATACGGGCTGTCCGGGAAAAGATAGCGGTGGACCTCCACAAAGTAGTCATCGGTCATGCTGGCAATGTAGTCGGTGACCAGATCATTGGGATCGGCGGATTCATAGGGGACATCCCGCCGGTAGTGACTCTGATTGACATAATCGATGTGATGCATGAATATGGGAGAATGCAGGTTCCGGTGCAGCAGATCGTCCAGAAGCTGTCCGTAAAGCGCTTCCATCATGGGCTGGACGGTGGAGGAGAGCTGAGCGGAGGTCACAGGACTGCGGTATATCTTGGCATAGTTGTCCCGTTTGGCGGCACTGAGCGCCCTGTAGTGGTCATGGTCCATGCAGATATAGGGCTTTCCGTAGCTGTTTTCAATGATGTTGACAATCAGGTTGTGGATCATTTCGGAATTGATGGAACCGATTCCGTGACTGACAAATTCGTTTTCCTGCACAATGTTCACCCGAGCCGCATCCTGCCGGTCTTTTCCAATGTAGGCGATGATGTCGGAGATCCGGACCACGGCGGCTTCCATGGTAGAGGGCATGATTTTGTTGGCCCATCCGGGGTCGGTGTAGCATTTTTCAATCCGATCATCGAATTCACGGAAATTCCGGACAGGTTCCGGATGATATTCCTCCAGCTCCACTTCACCGTTGTGGGTTGCAATGCCGTCAAGGGTTTGCAGACTGATGTTCAGCGGAAAAATCCGGTCCAGAACCCGGACAGAGTGGATGTTGTGGCAGAAATACCGTCCGGTGTGGGCATGGTAAAGCCGGTTGAGAAAAAGTTCTCCTGTGTGTGCAAAGGGCGGGTGGCCGATGTCATGCCCCAGAGCGATGGCCTCAATCAGGTCTTCGTTCAGATGCAGCGCACGGCCGATGGTCCGGGCAATCCGGGAAACCAGCTGCACATGCAGACTTCGCCGGGTGATATCATCGTTCCGGAAAAGAGAAAACACCTGGGTTTTGTCGGAATACCGGTTGTAGTAGGGGCAGTGGAGGATCTTGTCGATGTCATGAACAAAGGCAGGCCGCCAGACACTGGGGGCATCTGAAGCGATATTTTTTCTTCGGATTATGGAGTCGTCCTGAAAAGCAAAGGACCGATAGTTTCCGGTTTGATTCTCCCGGATCATTTTTTCTGTCAGAGCATCTGACAGAGCTTCTCTGTTCAGCATGGAGGCACCTCCCTAAGAGATTTTATGTGTCAGCTGCATTTTGTGGCTGACAGACTATTATACAATAGAAATTTTTCGGATGCAATGAAAATTTTCGTATTTGCGGGGAGTTTTCCGGAAAAACAAGGAAAAAGCAGGTGCGGAACGTGCAGAAACGGCAGGGGAGAAGGACCCGGAAACTGCCTGCGGAATTTTTTCGGTACAGGAGGAGCACTTCGGAAATTGCGGCAGGTCAAAATGACCAGTAAAATACAGCGGGCACCTGCGCTGAAACACAGATGCCCGCTGAGAGAGAAAATCGAAAATGGTACCCGGTGCCGTTCCCGGGAAACGGTTATGGATTGCATCGCTTGCAGGGAACGTATCCCTGTCCGATCAGTTCTTCCCGGGTGCAGGTAATTTCCTGACGGTTCTGTTCGGGAATCTGCTTTGCACTGGAACAGTCCGGCAGATGAAATTTCCCGGAGTTGAGATTGACGACATATGCGCTTTCCGGGTCTGTCCGGGACTCGGTTTCATGACTGCTGGGCAGGCCGATGGTGTCGGCCTGCGCATTGCGTGTGCAGGTCAGGCGCACATCCTGACCGTCTGAGGTGCAGAAAATATCGCCCTGCAGATCTGTGCGGAACACGGTGACATCCGCATCCCGCAGACGGCTGAGGACAACCTCATCCGGATGACCGTATTTGTTGTTTTTGCCGCAGGATATGACAGCGTATTGCGGCATGACTTCTCGCAGAAAGCGGTAGCCCGTGCTGGTTTCGCTGCCGTGGTGGCCCACCTTCAGAACCGTTGCGGAAAGATTGGCACCGCTGTTCGTGATCACTTCTTCTGCGGCGGCTTCGGCATCTCCCGTAAAGAGGAAGGAAGTGCGGCCGTAGTCGATCCGCAGTACGATGGAGGTGTCGTTGGTGTCGGGGCCGCTGTTTACACCCAGAATGGTCACAAGAGAACTGCCCAGCGGGTAGGTGTCACCGACCTGAGGGACGGTGATGCCGCCGCCTTTACGCTGTGCGGCATCGGCAAAAGTGGAAAAAACCTTGCTGTCGTACTCGGTTACGGGGCAGAGGGTCAGATCGGCACTGGCGTATTCAAAGGCACCCGGCAGACCGCCGATGTGGTCCTCGTGGGCGTGGGTTCCCACGACGATGTCCAGATTGGAAATGTGGTTTCGTTCCAGAATACTGTAAATCAGGTTGGAATCGTCCCGGTTTCCACCGTCAATAAGCATATACTGACCGTCACACTGAATCAGTGCAGCATCTGCCTGACCGACATCGATGAACTGTATGGAAAAGGAGGAACCGTCCGCCGGAAGTGACGCAGCTGCCGGATCCTCCAGGCAGCCGCCCAGGGACAGTATCAGCAGCAGTGCCAGAGAAAGAGCAAAAATTTTTTTCATGGGTATGGATTTCTCGCTTTCTTAAAAAGAATTTGCCTGTCTATTATACCGAAAAAATGCCGGCCAGACAAGATGCATTCTGTCCCCGGGGAAGTGCGGGCGGTGTGCAGCTGGCGCTACCGTTTGCGGACACTTCGGAAAAACGGGGAAAATCCGGCAGCGGTGCTGCGCTGCAGTCGTATTTTGGTTTGTATGGGAAACTGCGCTTGATTCGGGTGCGCTTCGGGATGGGGGAGAGGGTGCCGCAGGTGCACAGATTTTTTCCTGAATTCAGTTTAGGGCGCTAAATGGATAATATCTTTACCAATTTGAGAGAGTTCTGGTGTACGATCGAAAACGGTAAAAATAATGTACAATTTGATTGTGAATTGTGATCAGAAAAGTATGTTAAATATGTCCAAAATGACCGATTGTATTATGCATAAAACTGTGATAAAACTATATACAGGAGAAGTGAGGCATTAACAGGGATGCGTCTGAAAATGTGCTCCGGCGAAGCCTGCCGGAGTTGGTATTGCCTTGGATGTCTCATAGAAATGGGGGTGGCTTCTCAGAAAAAATCCTATGCGCACGTTTTCACATTTATAGAGGAGGCAAATTATGAAAAAACACAATCACAGATCATTGGCAAGCAGAACTATGGCTGCCGTGCTGGCAGTTGTAATGGTTGCCAGTTGCCTGCCTGCAGTTTTTGCAGCAGACAGTGTTCTGCCCGATGATTACCGGGGCCTGAAGTCGGCACAGCCCGACCTGAAGGGTTACCGGATCCAGGAAATCCGGGACTGGGATCCTGCTACGGACCCGTTCTCCGAGTATCTCGTAGCACATGTTCCCCTTCAGAAGAGAAATGATCTGTTCCAGGCCACACAGGCCAATCCTACCCTGGACGGCAAGGCAAAGGTCATGCTGATGCAGGGTGACTACGGCAACGCTTTCTTCGAAAGCCCGCTGTACAACAACGACTTTTCCAACCTTTGTATGAACTTCTGGCAGTACACGGACTTCTTCTGCCCCTGGCACGGAGCTGTTCCCTATGATACGCCGGAATCTTTTTATGACAGCCCCAAGGACAGCTGGTGGACTTCAAGAGGCTTTGAGTTCGGTATTGTGAACCTGCCTACTGCTGCATACACCAATGCTGCGCACAAGAACGGTGCGCTGTCCATCGCCTGTATCTACTTCGATCCCACAGGCCGTCCCGGACAGACCTGCTCCGATATGTTTGAGCGGGATGCAGAAAACGGCTTCCCCGTAGCAAACAAGATGGTTGAAATGGCCAAGTATTACGGCTTCGACGGCTATTTCTTCAACAAAACTCCGACCAGAGCTTCAAGGATTTCATGAAGGTTATCCGCGATGCCGGTCTTTATGTCCAGTATTACAACGTGGGCAACAGCTTCGGCGGCAAGAAGGGCTGGCTGGGCTCCAGTGAAAACCGTTACTGCGATTCCGTTTTTGTCAACTATGGCTGGCCCTGGGGCGTCAGCTCTGAGAAAAATGAATTGGCAGCAGGTCCGTGGGATCCGTACGAAACCGCATTCTACGGTGTCGAGAGCAACCAGGGCCACCTCAACGGCGACCACTCTTCCGAGCGTGATGTCCCTGAACTGTACAAGGACAAGCAGAACGATCACAACCCCGTTGCCAGCGTGGCTCTGTTCACTCCTTCCGATTACTACCATCGCGGACTGACCGACAACCTGGGCTGGACCGGTCCCTGGAACGGCGAAAG
>RCNH01000025.1_pt1 | contig 72621 bp, 126 predicted proteins | sample 2041161 | NCBI WGS metagenome assembly RCNH01 (sample SAMN09708215, study PRJNA481090) | Feces metagenome, whole genome shotgun sequencing project. | biome: feces | host: Leptonychotes weddellii | place: Antarctica: Sion Island | collected 2010-03-01 | reverse complement strand
CGTCCCATGTCAAAATGCAAAACCTTGGATGCTTCTCCAATACTAATTGCGCCATCAGCATCAGATACATTGTCGTAAAATTCTGCTTTCGGCTTCATTTCCGCAATCATCTTATTCTGTGCATTCAGGGTAGCCAAGGTAGACTTGAACAAAGTCTTCGTGTTTTCGTCTGCAAACGGCAAATAAGTGTCCACAAATACCTGATCGTTTGCAACGTATCCACCAGTCTTTCGGATTGTCGGAATCACCTTTGATGTAATCCAGCGTTTGAACTGTTTTGCCGTGGGAAGTTTACTGGAAAGGATCAGGCTATACAATCCAGATTCGTTGATGATATACATTATACGATTTTGACCTGATGCACTGATTTGATGCATCAGCTTGTCATCTTCATCGACATGGCTGCGAATGGCGTTATCTGCTCTTTCATATCCAAGAGCTTCCGCCACATCTTTGCCGACAAACCATGGCTCACCGTCTTTCTCGATTACCCGTACCTTACCGAACTCTTTGTTTTCAAAAACCTGCAATTCATTCATTGTTAATCCTCCTTTTCAATCAGTTTGCGGATGTAGTCAATGCCCTTTTGATATACAAGCGTCTTAATGTTGATTGATGTGTCGCCGTTGGCTCTTGTGTACTTTGTTTCAACAATTCTGAAGTAGCCACGATCTACATAAGTCTGCATCGGTTGGTTGTTCTGCATCAGAACTTTTTTGTCACGCAGAAACTGAAACAGATTATTCCGTCCCATGCCCTTAATGCCTAGCACCTTTGCAACCGCTCCCATTTCGATAGCTGTCTTGCTCTCTGCTACTGCATCAAAAAACTCAGCCTTGGGTTTCATCACTGTGTTTTCGGTGAGCAGCTTCTGCTTTTCTTCCTCGCTGGCCACCAGTGCTTTAAGCGCTTCGAGATAGGTCGTCGGCAGCTTTGGCTGCAAGGCTTCCCGCATCCGCTCAAAAGCGGTAACATACGCCGCAGTAAATAACACGCCTTTCTCACCTGTCATCTTGTTGGCTACCATATCACAACCTTTCTTTGTGAGCAGATAGCACGGCTGAGTTTTGTTCTGACTGTTTTGATATGTTGATTCAATGAAGAAATCGGACTGGGAGATTTTTCCCTTTCCTAAATATTCGCAATATGTGCGGATTGATTTCATTAAATCGTTGTGAGGTTTCCCGACCATTTCAGCCACTTCCCGGCTGTCGATTACTTGCTGCCCGTTTTGGTTGATGATTGTTAATTCGTTCATTTACTTTTTCTCCTTTTCTGATTTGTTGTCTGCCACAGGCTTGATTAACTTTTCCAAGTCGCTTTCACGAACTCTTTTCATTCCGCAAATTTCAACAAACGGGAGCAGATTTCTTCTGTGCAGATTGTAGATATGCTGTCTGGATACTCCGATTTTTTCCGCTGCGGCTGTTACCGAATACAAATTGTCCATTTTGTTCACCTCCTACGCTTTATTGCGTTGTCACTAGTTTACAGCATTTTAAACTAGTTGTCAATATGTAAAGTGAGAATAATTAAAAAAAGCACCCACTAAAAAGTGAGTGCTCTAATCCTTTATTTTTACTGCTTTGGGATATATGTCCCATCCTCCAAGGTGCAAAAAATTTTTAGGACTTCTTTCGCCCGGTCTTCTGTGTCGAACTTTCCAAGGTCTGCAACATTAGTTCCGATTGTATCTGCGTACAGATGCCACTTCTGGTCATGTTCATCTTTTGAAATGCGGAACTGCGTTACAGTATTGCCCATAACTACAGAGCAACCGTCTTGGCTTACGACAAACATAATCAGTTCTCCTCTCGATCCATAAGTTGCTCAATTTCGAAATACCGATTGATTACCGCAACAAGAGCTTGAGAAAACGTCCGAAGTTCATTCTTCTCTTGGAACTCTTCCACTTTTTCTCGTGTTTGGTCAGGTATACGCACATGGCAAGGCTTTGTTTCCATTTCTGTATTCTCCTTTTCTTTTTGTTTTATTGTAACACAAAATGGTATCTGCCGTCAATCGTCTAGGTTGTCCAGATCAACGCTTCCTATTACTTTTCGGATAACTTGCATCTCTTCCGTTACTGTCCGCCTATCAATATCAAGCTCTGCTGCAATGTCTGCGCTATACCATCCGCGAGAATATTTAAGTCTTGCTATCTCTTTCTGCCTATCCGTAAGGAAGAGCCTATCAAGCAGCTTCTCGAATTTATCTGCGTAGCAAATCTTAATCCGCAGCTTGTCGCTTTCTTTCAACTCACTACGCCTCCCGTCATCTTCTCCGAATATAGATTCTGCGTTTTGCTTTCTTAGTATTTATTCCGCGCACAGCATCATCAAACTCAATTTTGTTTGTGGCAATCTTATCTGCGTTATAGTAATACTTCCTGCCGTTAATGTTGAGGATTCCAATACTCTTCTTGCTCACCGCTAGGTACTTCGGCATCCTCCGCTTCGAGCAAATTATCCGTATACGTTGGCTCATTTACAATATCTCCTTGCTGAGCACCCTTGCCTGCAAAATTGTTAATGCCATCGCTGTCTTGGGATACATCAACAAAATCCACATTGGCAAAAAGCCAAGCAAAGAAGAGTAGAATAGACATAAGTCCGATATACGTCCATGCAATAAGTCTGCGGTAATGGGTTCGCATCTCCTTCTTTTCGTTCTCGTGTTCCGCTCTAAGTGCTTCCTTTTCCTTTTCAGCTCGATCCATCAGGTCTTTCTTCTCGTCCAGGAACCGTTCCAATTGCATCTCGTAACTTGCAAATGGGATAGACACATCATTTCCCTTAGCAGTCTGGGTTCCATCTACATCATTGTGAATACCTACTTGTTCTTTCATTCTTTGTGCCTCCATCATACACTTTGCTGCGTGGTCTTGATATTCATTTATTTCTTTTAGAATCTCAAGATACCTCTTGTTTGCGTTGAAGGGCTGCAAACGGTCTCACTCCTATCCAGCATAATTTTTGTAAACAAGAGCAAGCATTGCAAATCCAAAAACGACCTTAAACCAATTATCTCTAATCCACTTCACAATGTCAAGCTTAGATTTTTCATCCAGCTCTTGTATTTCCTTACTTTGCGCCGCGTCTCTCTTGTTGTTGTCCTCTTGAAGCTTGTCAAATTTATCATTTAGGTTTTCCAAATTCTGCTGCATTAGCGCCATGGTCTTATCCAGATTTTGTATTGTATTTGGCAAATCGCTCATGTTGGTACAAAGGCTTGTAAGGACAGCAATCTTCTGCCCATGATCCATCAGGGTCTCATAAATTCGGTCTCGTTCAATAAGAAACTCTTTTCTTGTTAGCATCTCATGATTGCACTCTGACATATATTCACACCCCTATAAAAAAAGTGCCCGCCCATTTACATGGCAGGCACTTGGCACTTTTTTCATATTATACTAATTATTATAATACCATCTATTTTATTTTATGTCAACGATAGTTTTTAACAAAAAAAGAGAACCCTTTCGGGTTCTCTTGCTGTGGGTTGGGTTTATGCCTGGCTCTTAATCATCATAACGCCATCAGGGAGGTTCTTGCTGAAACCAGTGATTTCAGAAATAGTGCCCAGGTTGGTTTGGTTACGAATGTTCTTATTGTACTCTCGGATCATAGAACCATTCAGAACATGCTTGGTAAGGGACATCTCGTTATTCAGCACCAGAGCAACATTGTTCGCGCCAGACTTCAAATCGGACTTAGTACAAATCAGGTTCAGAGTTGCGCCAGGCAGCTGCGGAGTATTCATAGCGAACTTGCTGTTCACGCCAAAGATCTGGTTTACATCATAAACCATCTTATACATGTTCTTGTACATTTCCTTGCCACAAACAATAGTGGTTGCAGCCATGCCTGTCTTGTACCAATAGTCCAGCAGTGCATCTGCAAGCTCTTCGGCTGTAACAATATCCTTAGCCTTTGTAGTAATCAGAACATCTGCTGGGTTATTGTTGCCGTCACCTTCCAGAGCCACACGAGCGGCTTCCTCGACTTCCTGATTGGTAACATCGTTAGCAATCATATCCAGGGTCTTGGTGAACATGTCAACGGTCATCAGCTTTGCAGCTTCATAAGTCTGCTGAACAGCACGGCCATACTTGTGCAGAGAAATGGCAGTCTCACCAATCTTCAACTTTGCCAGAGGCAGGTCAGCGCCCTCAGCAACGCGAGACTTCTTTGCATTCTTAGCATTCTCAGGATCGGTCATATCCAGATATGCAGATTGAGTGACCATGGTGGGCGCATTCACGGTGGACTTGACCAAGTATTTCAGAATGTCGTTCTTCTCAATAACCTCGCGCAGCCGGGTGTCAATATAAGCAGGAAGCAGCCACTCACCAGCCTCTTGAGTGGAGATGGTTCCCATATTCATAACATCTCCGATCCGAGTGTTCTTGGTTACACCAGCATCGTACAGGGCCATCTGCATGGGGGACATGTTCTTGAAGAACGCATTAGAGTTGATCTTGTCCTGAATCTCGCCATAGTATTTTTCACGGAGAGCGTCATTCACGCCCTTGCCGCTCCAAACATCGTCCATGATTTCATCAGTAATAATAATCTTATTAGCCATATTGAAATTTCCTCTCTTTCAAAATTACAGGACACGGATCAGGCAACTGGTCTTTCCTGTGTTCAGTGCGAGACAAACGGCGTTATAAGCAGTGGCGCTGGTTTGTACGCCGCCCTTACCATCACAAGCGATTCCTACGCCTTCCTTTGCAGTAGTGGTTGTACTTGCAGTAGAAATATTGTCGAAAGTGTTGTTCCACTCGACGGTGCAAACGAACTTGTCACTTGCTGTCTCCTCCTGCTCAATTGCAGTTACAACACCTGCAATCATAGCCTCGGCAGCTCCGTATCCAACCATAGGGTTGCCGTCATTTGCGCTGTTTGCAACAAAAGTGACTACCTTGCCCAGAATTTTCTTTGGGTCAGCCTTAATTGCAGTTGCAGTGGTGTTGTCCAGGCGGAAAGTGCCGCCGTCCTTCAAGCCTTCATAAGTCATAAATGCCATTGTATTTTCCTCTCTTCCTTTAATTACTCATGCAATCAGCAGGGTTGATATAATCGCCCTTACTATCCTTTTTGTATGCAGAACCAACCTTAGAGACGCGAGTGCCAGCATGAACAGCTTCCTTCGCTTGCTCATTCCAAGCTTCGCTCTGAGCAACAATATCCTCATAATCCAGAGCGTCCAGCATCTTCTTAGTTCGTGCCTCGTCCATATAAGATCCTTGCGCTCGAACAGCATTTTTCAATGCCTTCTCCCGCTCTTTCACAAGGATTTTTTCGTATGCCTCTGCCTTGTTTACAAGCTCAGGGTCAGGCTTCTGCACGGGCGGGTTCTTTCCGGCCTTTGCAAAATCAATCAGTTGCTCCGCAGTAATGTCATCGCATTCAAGGGCTTCGCAAACAGAAGCCTTCTCAATGAATGGCTTCTCAGCCTGGATTGCGAATTTGTTCTTTACCAAATCAGCAATAGCCATCACCGTTTCACTGTTGACTCCATACGAATCGAACGTCTCCTTGTCGATGCCAAAATCGCCAAGCTTTTCATCGTAATTCAAAGTGTTATCCTCCTTTTGTTTAATATGTGTCTCTGGGCACTTGTTTTTAATCAGGTCAGCAACCTTGGAATCAAATTCCATGCCGTTGACTCGGATTCCCTTTGCGCTGGCTGCAATCTCAACTTCATCGGTGATTTCATCAACGAAGCCGTATCCCTTGGCTTCTTCTGCGGTAAGCCATGTTTCATCTGCCATCATCTTTCGGAGTTCATCTTCTGTTCCGTTGAACTTCCGCATGTAGTTAGTTACAAGGGTATGCTCCGTCTTGTCAAGAACTTCAATTGTTTTCTCAAGGTCATTAGCGTTTCCATATACAGACGCACTGGGTTTATGTATCATGTAAAGCGCGTTTGAAGCCATTGAAACCTTATCACCAACGGTTGAAATTCCGCTTCCCATACTCGCAGCAATTCCGCGAATATACACGTTCACCTTGCATCCGTTCTTTTTCCGATACTCGTCAATGATATTAACGATGCTGTTTCCCGCAATGCAAGAGCCACCATAGCTATTCACATAAACATCAAGGTTCTTTACGCTTCCAGCCTCTTTCAGTGCCTCTACAACGCTCTTGGGAGTAACATCGTCATCCCACCAGCTGTTGTCTACAATGTCGCCTTCAATGTGAATTTCTCCCGAAGGGCTTTGCGCTTCATTCCGAATCGAAATGTACTTATTAACCACTTTATTCATTTACTGTGGTTTCACCTCCATCTTTTTGTCCAGTGTTGGCAGATTGTTCGGAACCGTCCAAATACTTGTTTACGTATTCGTACAAGTTCGGGCTTTCTTCCTGTGGATCTGCGTCGTCTCCAACCGCCATAAGAGCTGCGGTATCATGGTCAAAGTATTTGTATTCCTCAGCGCGTCTTGCTTTTTGCATTTTAAGAAGCTGCGCTTCGAACTTTTCTTTTTCCACCTGCCACTCAATCGGGTTGTGAGTAACCACTGCGTAGACATTGTAGCCTTGGACTCTTGCCCAGAGGTTTATAATGTTTTCTATCATTCTTTTGGAGTCTCTTCTAAGAACTTCCAGAGTGTCTTTGACGATCTTGTACTCTGCGGTTCCCAAAGAATAGCTGCCAGATTTCAAACGGCCCATAAGGACAGGAGTAAGCTGGAACGAATTCACTACCAGTGGCTCAAGCATTTCAAACCAAGCACGAACGTCAATTCCGCTTCCATTTACTCCGCCACCTACTACATTGACCGAGAAGCTGTCATAGTGAACCAGGTTGCTATCACGGGACACGCCCATCATTCCGCTTTTTATACTCTCAAAGTTCTTCTGGATTGCTTCTTTCCGTTTCTGGGGGTCAGACAAAACCGATTGCGGAAGAGAATTCAAGAACTTCTCCATATCAATCGAAATATCATATTTAGGGAACCCGATGCGATTCAGAACTACAAGGCTATCCCGAATCAGCTGGTAATATTCCGTCATCGTTGTAATTGCGGGTTCAAACTGCAACGTGCCATCTGGCCGCCCTGGCTTCGGTTGGTGTGGAATCCAAAAGAAGTTTCCCTTATACAGATCCACCTTATTGCTTCCGCCGCCCTCTTGATATGCGGCGTATCGTTTTTCGCTTTCAATCCACTCGAACTCTGTGATGGTCTTCGGGTCAATGATTATAACGCCTTCAATGCCATCCGCGCCAGGACCAACGACAACCTCACAAGCCATTCCACCATGAGCAATAGAGGATGCGTGAAGCTGGTCAATAAGGCCGTCCAATCCGCTCGCTGTATTGCCGCCCATGTTTGCGCAGAAATCTCTTAGCTCTGTGTCATACTTCTTTAATGGCCTACCGTTCTTTGCGTTTCGCAACTCTATTTTAACGCCCTGGTTTGCAATGCGAAGATAGGTGTTATATGCCATCTTTCCGTCTGGGGTCTTATCAATGATAAGATCAATGGCATCGTACTTATCACTTGCTCTATTTAGCTCCGCCAGAAGATCCGTGGTTTTCATTGTCTCAACGGAAATCCTCTGTGCGCTTTGCGGCATTGTGTAGACTTGGCCTGTATAAATCTCTTGCTGAGCTTCTTCTTTGTTTTTCTTCTTGTTGAAAATCTCTATCAAAAGCTTATCACCGCCTTAAATAAAAAAAGTGCTAGTCAAAAAGACTGGCACTTGGCACAAATTTATTATTATCTGTACTTATGATACGCTTTATTTGTTGTTTTGTCAATACTTCGTTTTGCTGTTTCATTGTTCTTGCAAAAGTTTTCTAATGAAATCCACTCCCTTTTGGAATACAACAGTTTTAATATTTACGCAAGTGTCTCCATTTGCTTTTGTATATGAGCTTTCTACACATCTGAAATATCCACGATCAATGTATGTTTGATACGGTCGATTGTTTCCTTGCAGTACCTTCTTGTCTCTCAAAACCTGAAACAGCTTGTTTCTACCAATTCCCATGTTTAAAACCTTGGCAACACTTGCCATATCAATAGCGGTTTTACTGTCCATTACATCATCAAAAAACTCTGCCTTTGGTTTCATTTCTGTGTTCTCAGTAAGAAGTTGCTGACGCACCTTTTCTTCTTCAATCCACTTCTGCGCACGTTCAATAGGGTCTGCGATTTGATAGCTTGGAATCGTTTTGGATAGCAGAGCTTTTTCCATTTCATTGAAGCGGTTGATGTAGGCCATCTTGAAGTCGTTATAGCCTTGGATGTTGAACATGTACAGCGTAAAGCCGTCCTTCGTCAGAAGGTACTCTTTGTAAGTTTTATTGTTTCCCGAAACCTTGTAAGAGCTTTCGATAATCTGAGAAGCCACATGTGGATTTTCAGAAATAATGCTTTCAAGACTTCTTATGACTTTGCTATGTTCTTTCCCTAATTGTTCAGCAATAAGCCGACTGCTGACCACTAGACCATATTCCTTGCTGTCCTCGATTTGTACATTTACTAAACCATTCATACTAAGCTCTCCTTTTCAAATAAAAAAGCAGCATCTATGAGTGGTCGTAGCACCCATAAACACTGCTTAATTAGACGTTGTTCAGTTACTAGCCGTTACAGGCTACGACCTCTGCAACGCCCACAATTATTGTAACATAATATTTAGTTTTAGTCAATATGCTTTTTAGAATGAACCCAAAAGAGAGCTAAAATCCATAATTCCTTCGGATTGGACGCTGTAATCGTAGTAAGCGGCATATAGCGCGGAAACAAAGTCATCATGCGGCGTTAAGTTGTTGCTATACTTACCTTTCGCATATTCCGTGTAGTCATCCATCTCCGAGATAAGCTTTTGGCTACCCGAAGACCCATCATCCAAAACTTTAACGTCTCCATTCTGGACAGCTCTTTCCAAAGATTGTATATACTCTGCTTTCTTTCCGCCCTGTTCGTTAAGTGGGATTTCGGCAACGCCTCGTTTTGCCAGCTGATTCTCAATAGCAGTATGTCCTGTTCTCAACCAACAGCACGGCGCATAGTTATACCTTCTTGAAATATAAGATATTTCATCGTATTGTTGGTCGTAGCTCTTCCCGTACAGGCTCTGCATCCAAACAATTTTATTTGTCAGCATATCTCGAACAACAACTGCTGGGTCGTCTGCGCTAGATCCTGTTGCTGGGTCATATCCAATTCTATAAGAATGGTACTTGATTGGGGTCTGCCACTCTTTTATGTAATCGCTTCGTTGCTCTGCGGTTAGCCCTATCGTACTGGAATACAAGTCTATCACGCAGTTTTTCCTAAAGTCTGTGAACACTGTTCCCGTGTCATCAACAAACTTGCCCTCAACGTCTCGTGCAAATCTGTCTGGCGGCCAAGTCTTCTTTAGGTATTCAAACTTGGTTATCATTCCATACTTCGTCTTTAGAGGCCGTTCCATTTCCTCTTTGACGTAAGGGTTCGCGGTACTTGGCAATCGCATACTTGCAAAGTCAGGGCTATAGCATTCCAGATCTGGCTGTCCCCACTTCCACATTTCATAGAAAAAGCCTTTTCCTGTTGGTGAAGAGTTTACAATGCACTTTCCACAGCCGCGATTAGCGCCCTTCCTGTCCTTTTCCCTTCCTCTACCCGGAGATATCAGTCGCATTGAAACGTTCGCCCATACGCCCTCCAAATTGCGGATACGGTCGGCCTCTGTGATTGTGCAGAAGTCCAGGCCAACGCCAACCAGGTTTTCCTCGTCATACGCGGACTTAACTTCAATAATACCGCCACCAATAAGTTCAAACGTCATATCTGCTTCACGGCACTTTACAATCCAGCTCTTAGGCAAGTAGCTTTTAAGTTCTCTGAAATTTTGGTTTGCCATTGGGAACGTAGGCGCAATAACCCAAATCAAAAAAGATGGAACAAGGTCAAGCCTATGGATATGCCGGTTCTCGTTGATTAAGTCTTGAGTGTACTTTATCAGCATCATGTTCGAGAAACGGTCTTTTCCTGTACGAGCGCCACAAGCGAGGATCAGATACCTGTGTTCATCTAAAAGCTTCTCTGCTTCCACCTGCCAAGGGAACGGCGTGTACTCAATAGTAGAAACCATCCTTGGCTTCTCTGCCCCGTTTGTCTTTCTGCATCTAGGGCATAACGTGAACTCAGCATATCTGTTCTGCGATTTTAGCAAAGGCTGTTCAAACGTATTGCCGCAGAACCCACACACTCCATATTTGCTACCACTTGGAGGAGCCACAACACCCCCAGATTCAATCATGTTTTGAACCTTCGGGTTTCCTTTGTTTGTTTTCCGTTGCTGCTTAATTCTTCTTACGTCAGAATCCTTCATTTCAGTCCTTCTTTCCGACGATTACTTTTGTGGTTCCGCCACCAGAGCTACCAAACTCCACGCCGACATAGATTTCTCCGGCAGTTCCGCTAGTATTCACACTGTCCATTCTCAGAAGTGTCTGTATGTTTTGCAATTCGATTTTCTTTGCTTCCGCCAAGAACTTTAAGTCCATTGCAGACTTTACATTCCCGCGCACCTTCTCCATCACGCTATCGTCGTTAAGGATCTCGGTTATTTTCTCAATGTTCGCAAAAGACTCTTGAGCAGCTGGCAGCTTGCGCCGATCCAGCTCTGCCATCGCCCGCTCTCTAACGCTAAGCAGCGCTCGTTCTTGCCGTTTCTTGGCTTCTTCCGAAAGTTCTTCTACAATTTCAGGGTTTGAAATAAGCTCTACTTCATCTCGAAATCCATCCGATTTAACCATCCCGGCATCTTGGTATACAGTAGCTTCCGAAATCTCTTCTGTGCTAATTTCTTTTTTTCTGTTTTTAGCCATATTGTCACCACCCAAATAAAAAAGTGCCAAAGCATCGCTATCTGATAGCGGCACAATGGCACTAGTTTCCTGACATTATTCTATTGTATTTCTCTGCCTCTTTTGCTTTTACATACTCCTTATAAGCTTCTGGATTGCTGTACTTGAGAGGAGCTTTCTCGTTCAAAAGCGCAATAGCCTGCACAATGTATGCAACAGTCGTCATTCGTTGTTTGCCAGAATTTTCAACATCCGCGTTATACCTTTCGATTATCTCCCGCATTTTTGTATGAGTCTTCTTTGGTATATGGATATACGAAGAAACTTCATCCTCTATTGATATTTCAGGGATAAGGACTTCAACGGACTCCAAATCGCATCTTCTCTCATACGCCCCGATTTCTTTCATGTTTTCAACCGGGTTGTTTTCCATAAGTTCTGCAATCGCCTGGTAAATGCCGTCTCGCTTAGACACTCGATTAGCCTTGCACCAAAACTCGAACTGATTGAAAAGCGCGTTCTTTTTTACCGTTACAATCTGTTTAGATCCATCCGGCATATCGAACCCAATCTTTTCGTCTTTGAGCTTAAAGACATTTCCATCTCTGCGTTTCCGCTGGTCATACATACTGACTTTTTCTGGCTCATTCCCTGTCAAGAGAGCCGTCTTCAAGCTTTCGTAGTACCCCCAATAAATGTCCTTCTTAATCCCCCAGCCAATCATCTTCCTTTTTTCTTTTGTGTCTGGGGTTATCTCTACGCTTTGGAAGCATATCATAGCCGTGCTAAGCTCTCGGAATGAAAGAACCTTTGCGAACTCATTTATTCCAATGGAGTTTATTGCGTCAAGGTTCCCGTTCCAGAATTTATCGAAGTTCGGCGCGTTGCAAAGCTGGACTCTTTTTAACGTGCTTCTGTACGTCATGTACCGCATACGTTTCAGCTGCTTGCTTCCTATGCGCCACTTGTCCCTATCGTAACCTGGCAATGCGTATCTTGTGTCAGAGAATATATCCCAAAGCTTTATGTACCCATTTGGGACGTTATCATCTCTCTCAGTAAGCCTATACTCGTATGCTTTAGACAACTACATCTCTCCCGGAATTGTTCTCTTGAAGCTGATCCAAGATTTCCTTTTCATGTACGCCAAAACAATATGGGCAGATGTGTCTGTTCGAATACTCAGTTTCAATGCCGCAAATTACGCATTTCCCATGTGTATTTGTCTCTCGTGCGGAGAACCCTGGCATCATATAGGTTCCAATTGTTTCAATAACAAGCTCACCGTCAATTTTCGTTTCCGGCTCTTTTGCCCCAGCAGAGAAAAGCTGAGCTGTATTACTCGTGCTTGACTTTTCTATCGTAAGCATACCATCATCAGACTTAAAATACTCAATTGGCATTTATTCCACCTTCTCAATCTTTTCAATCTTAGCTCGGTTTTTCAAGGACATGTGTGTTTTGCCGCTCTCAACTTCTTCCAAGTATTTTTTTGCGATTTTTTTGTCCTTAAACTTATAAAAGTCCTGATACTCAAACGAGTCTCGGCAACCAAAAATCCAATGGTCTGGCCCACAAACAAAACAGCCAAGCTCAATGCCGTTATATTCCACTGAATTAGGAAGTTTCCCAACAATAGAATAGAAAGAATCATTCGCAATCAAAACAAAGCTTTCTGTAATTGCTTTAACTTCCGCTGGGTCATCCCAGTCATTCACATTAACCATATCACCAACAGATAAATTATTGATTACAGACTCGATTTGCTTATTTTCCATTTAATCTGCCCTCTCAATCTCAATTTCAACTCTTGGGTTGTTCTTATCGTAAAGCACTCGGCTTCCATCTGTGCTCACAACAATCGGCGGTATTGCGCAATCGTCTTTCAAAACTCCTGCGTCCACCAGAATATCCATAATCGCGCTTTCAAGATTAGTCTTGTCAACACGCCTACGGCTTGACATGTAGTAAAGGCACTTAACATTCACTGGGTAATCAATCCGTAAATTCTTGTACTTTGCCGGGATAAGCCAGCAGCACTTTTCTGCGCAATCTTTGTATGCTTGCGATGGCGATATATACGGATGACCATTCCTATACCGAATCTCAGAATGGTTTTTCTTCGTTCTAAGCTCAACAGGGATCGTGAACTCAATCATCCACGTTTACCCCCAGATAATCACAGATCTTGTACAGCTTGTCATTCCGTGGGTACGAGAGTCCACGTTCCCACTTTTGGTAAGCTTCAAGGCAAACTCCCGCGGCAACAGCACATTCACACTGCGTCTTTCCTTGTTCTTTTCGGTTTTCCTTGAGCGTTTTTCCGAATTCAACTTTATCCAACAATCAGCCCTCCCCTTGTGTCGTTGTTATCATTATACTTCATCCGCTACGCAAAAGTCAACGCATTCAGTTCCGCGTTCAATAATGCCTTCGTAAATTCCAGCAACAATTTCCACGTATTCGTTTACCCTTTCGCGCTCTCTTTCAGACATTTCTTCTCTCGGCTTACCGACAAGATAAAAGCCGCAAATATCTTCCAACTCTGTTCCACCATCGTAATATTTACCATCCTCTTTCAAATAATTTTCCGAAAGGTTCCGTGCCATATCAAAAAGGCACTCTTCTTTCGATTCGTATGTCTTGTATTCACCGCCGACTCGGAAGCTAGTAATATTGTTTTTAGCCTGAGACATTTTGGATCTGCCCCATCCGCTCTCCAACGCTACAATACTTGCAAGCAAAGCGCCGTTGATTTCGTATTCCTCTTCGATCTCAACAAACGTACTTGCCAGCGGTTTAAGCTCATATCTAAGGCCATTCGAGAATTGTTCCTCGCTCATTCCACTTGGAGTTGCCATATTCATACAGATAGACATTTGAATCGCCAAACAAACGCATACTGCCTTTAAGCAGTGCATTTAGACCATCTCCTTTTCTGCATCCATCCAATCAAGGATTTCTTTTTCATAGTCGTCAAAAAAGTCACTGACGTTCTCCTTGAATTCTTCAACAAAGCAATCCTTGCACATATCCTTCCCGTCCACATGATAAACTGCTCCGTCAATCTGTTTGTGGCAAGAATCGCAATAGTAAACTTCCACATTCCTAAACGGGCAATTATCATACAGACAAGGCAGCCCGCAATCTACGCAATGGTTTTCTACTTTCGTCATTGTTCCGTTTCCTTTCCGCCCATCTTTGCGCCGCAGAACGGGCAACACTTGGGAAGATAACGCACAAACACGGATGGAACGGAATCATAAACGCTTTTATTGCAAGCTGTGCACACAAAATCCCGGCATCCGTTTTCATCTGTGATTTCATTCCAGTGCCCATGCCGCACTGGTTCGCTATTTGCCAGCTTCTCCCGCATATCCTTCACAATAGGCAACTTTTCAGGGTCGATGGGCTGAATTGCACTCGGGTTTCTAACTGCCGATCTTGCAATATCCAGGGCTCTATTAAACGCCTTTGACTGCACACCTCTTTCTTTAACTTTTTGCTCAGTCAAAAATTCAAATACGGCATTCGCATCAATCAGCCACTGTTCGCTCATACTTCTTCCTCCTTCAAAATGTCATCCAAAGTAATACAGTCATTTATTTCAGCTCCACTGAACAGGTTCCCGGGGAGATCGCAAACGTAATCATATATGACGTTATACGCTCGGCAGAGGTCTTTATGCTTTACAACATAGACGGCCCCACTCGCCTTTGCCGCCTTAGCCCACAGAATGTCGGTGTCGGTGAAACGGCGGGGGGTTGGAATCCGCCAGTTGCAAGGCACAGTAGTCATCCCAACCAGCCCTTCCATTTTACAAAAGCAAACGCCTTGTTTATCTGTGAGCGGGCAACCGTCACAACCTGCCCGAGATCCACAAAATTCTTTCAACGCCCGCGCATATCCAATCAATTCTTCATTCGTTGCCATAATTTACTCCTTTCCTCGCATAACACGGTTGACCTCTTCTTCCGTAATTCTCCACTCATTCCCTACCTTAAAACCATGGAGATCTCCCCGGCGAAGCATCCGCTTGATAGTGTCAACAGTGGTTCTGAACTTTTCAGCCACCTCTTTAGTCGTGTAAACCATTCACAATCACCTCCACATAGGATTATACAGGATTATCCGTGCAAAGTCAAGCATAAAAAACGACCCCACCATGGTACGCACTGTTAGTAGGCGTGGTGAGGTCTGCATCATGATGCTTGGTTCCGGCATTTATGTCGGAGCCTGCCCCTAAAGGGCGTAATTACGGGGGCTTACTCCGTGCCACCTGAAACCTTTCGGCACAGGCAGGTCTGTTGGCGGGGAATACTGGGATCGAACCAGTGACCCTCTGATTAACAGTCAGATGCTCTAACCAGCTGAGCTAATTCTCCAAATAAAAGAGAACGGTGAGGATTTGTAATCACCTCACATAGCATCTTGTGCGTTTCGTGTGGCCACACTCTGCGCGGTTCTCATGCCTGAACCACTTTCGTCTACCTATTCCGACACGTTCTCTTTACAAAAGTCCAGACGGTTTGAGCACTTTTAGTAGGCTTGTCTGGTTCTATCTCTGTTATTTTACCATATCCATGATCCGTAGTCAACTATATAAAATGACCCCGCCATGATACGTTTAAAAATTATTTCAGATGCTTAACGGGGACTACGTATATAACATACCATGATTAAGCAGCATTTTCAACGACAGCTCCGTATACTATCTTTCTGCTTTAGTTTTTCTTCTTGTCCCCACTGCTTCCTTTCAAAAAATGCAAAAGGTCATAAAGCATCTGTCGAGATCCTGCTCTTTTCCCTTCCAAGTATGCAATGTACGAAATGAAAGCAAACAAAAGGAACATGACCGCATCTACCGTGCTAGGCTTGGGTTCCCCATAAATAACAATTTCCAAGTTCTTCCACAAATCAAGTGAAAGAATAAACATAATCATCACGCGAAACAAAGTCAATCCTCACTCCCTTGAATGCAATCTTTCACTTCTCTGCGGTACTCCCTCCTGCTCTTTCGCTTGAACCATCTCCAAGCCTTGCGGTTGTTCTTCACCCAGCAGGCGTGTTCCCTAGCGAATTTATCCTCATACGTTTCTTTTTTATGGATATTTCCCTTCATAGCTTACCCTTCTCCCATTTGGCCTTATTAGCGTCTGCATCAAGATATTTTCTTATCAAATCACGGTTTGTAAATTTTCTTGCATAAGCAATAGATTCTCGTTTCTTCTCAAGATGCTCTTCACAATAACTGTACCCTTTCGCTGCTGGCTTATTGCAATAAAGGCAAACACCGGGCATTTTCCCTTTTCCAGCTCTTCTTTCCGCATTGTACTTTCTTTGTTTTAACCTGCACTCTGCACAATAAGCATACCCTTCTTCTTCGAGGGGCTTCCCACAGTGGCTACAACGGTTTTGTTCTTTTAGCCTTTTCTTCCTGTCTGCGGATCTAATTCTGTTCTTATCCCGAACCTTTTCATAGTTTTCCTTGTGCCGTTCAGCGTCTTTCACCTTACAGACTTCACACGTAGCAGAACCCGGCAAGGTTTCTGCGCCGCATCTCGTACAATGCCCATTCATTTTCTTGTAAGCATAATTTATCCGAACTTGTGCATTTCGTTTTTCTCTACAAGAAGAGCACACCTTCCCAGTTGTGTCTAGTGGTTTCCCGCATTGAGTACACAAGCCATTTTCAGATCGGTACTTGTATAGCTCATTTTTTTTAATTCTTTTTTCTTCGTTTTTGTCCAATTGGATTGGCACTCCTTCAATTTCTCAGCCATGCGTATTTTGCTTCAATTTCCGCAATCTTCTTTTCAGACCACTCTCGTATAGGATCTTCCGGGAAAGCAGCTCGGTACAATCGCTCCATAGGTGTTTCATAGATGATCCATTTCTGTTTGGGATAACACAAGGGTTCCCCCACTCTTCCACCCCAGTGCCTCAATTTACTTTCAAAATCCTGTTTATCACAATAGGGCGAATAGGGCGGCAGGTACATATAGTTATATGTGTTCATGTTTTCTCTGCTTAGATTGCAAAAGTCATTCAATCCAAAAAGTCGCTACATTGGCAAGTTCTTCGTCTTCTTCCAAAAGGTTATGCCAATCTTCTATAATTCTTCTAAAGAATCCCTTTGTAGACTCAACCGTTCCCCATCCGTTAGGGGCTTCGTATTGCTTGTACTTTAACGGATGCCGTTCCAATTCGTGCAGACCTTTTTCAATGCAAGGGATTACATCACGGCACAATCCATTGTTATCGCAATTTTTCCATTCTAGCCCAGTGGATTTGCAAATCATTTCTCTTACATTCCAAGTCGTATTGGCATAACAATTGCCAACATCTACATACCGATTAAGCCCTTCAATCTTTGCCTTAAATGAAATATCGTAGCTCATAGTTAATCCTCCTTCAACGATTCCTTTAGTTGCTTTTGATACAACCTTGTAGCTAATTCAAGATTATTCAAAATATCAGTTCGGTAGCAACCGCTTAACACATAGCCATTTTCAAGTTTGCTGTTTTTTTGAATAGTTGCATATGCGCTTGCAAGATTCAAAATGTCATTCGATGTGATTTCCATTTTATTTGTCCTCCTTCGGCGGTGCCGGATATTTTATCCAGTGAGTAGGAATGTCCTTTTCTGCTAGGTGCAACGAAGTCCCTTGTCCTATCATCCAAACAGGTTTTCCCTTCCCAGATTCAGCTTCATACTCAAGCTGAATCTCACCTTTTACCATAGGCTCACATGGAGAAGGGATATATACTAATACAGGCTTCCCTTTTTGCGGTAGCCTATCCTTTACGTCAACCCATTCTATTTGCTTCAAAAGCCACTCAGCGCATCGGCGCAAGTCGTCTTTTGTAACTGCGTTGAGTGTTTCCATTGACAGGATTTTGCGAATTGCTTCCGTTTTAAGCTCTACATCAGCATCTGGATCTTGGCTGTTAAGATTCTTAACCCATAAAAGTGCTTCCGAGTATTTCATTCTTATCCCTCCTCATGCAAATTGAAAGTGCATCCCGGTGACAATAAGCGGAATTGGAATAGTAAGTCCTAAATAAAGCGCAAAGAATTTCCAACTCCCAAACTCAATCCCGATTTCATGTAGCAGTAACAAAATGCTTGCAGCATACGTCACAGCACCAAAGAACGATAAAAGCTTCTCTACCATCTTACCCCTCCTTAATTCTTGCAATAAAGGTTTCGCTTTCCCAAACATTACTTCCCCCATTGGGATGAAATCCGTTCTTACGAAGATCACTTTGCGCGTCTTCTTTTGTTCGGTAGCCAGTCTTCTTTGAATTCGTGCCCTTATTACGGTTGTAAAAGTGGATGTAGTACATAGTGCTCACCAATCCCATTTATTGTTTGGAATGAAATCAACGATTTCTCTGTTTTCAATAACTACGATTTCAGAAACGTAATCTTTTCGGTCGGTGATTTTCGCATCCAAATATTCGCCAAATTCTTCACTGTACGAGTAGAACCAGCGCTCAACCTCGTCATCTACACTAGTGTTTTTGAAAACAAAATAGGGCTGAGTCTCTTCATCCAGAAGCCGAATATCGGCTGCGATCTTACAGAAACGCTCTACGATGGCTTCCCCTTTCATGTGCGGGTAGTTTTCATTTGTTTTTAGGAATCTGCAAATACAGTCTGCAACGAGTTCCTTATCTTTCGTCTGAAAGATTTGCTGACTAGCCAGTTCCCAGCAGATACGATCCTCAATACAATTGCATTTGTTTACGGCTTCGTTTACTTCTGCCTGTACTTTTGCACCATTAAGACTAATGATGCTTTTTTTCATTCCCCTTTTAGCAAGCTCAGGGTCAGGCTCTGCATACTTATCTGTCAAAGTGTCCCACACAATAGGTGGAAACAGCCAAGCGTTTTTATACGAATATTCTTCCGTTCCCGTTAAATCGCGGTTAATAACATACAGGCTGCTGTAACTCATTCTTCTTCCTCCATTTCTTTAATCAGCTGGGCACAGGCGAGGATTTCTTCTGTGCTAAAGGGCAGATGTCTCACACCATACCCATACATAATTTCGTATTTAGCAACTCCGTATTCATAAGGGCAGGCCTCGATTTTCTCCCCACCGCTATTCACATAAAGCGGATAAGCAGATTCGCTTTCTGCCAGGACATACCCGCATTTGCGGAACATTTCATCGGCTGTTTTCATTGGCTCTACACTAGACTTATGAGTTTCGTGAAAACTGTTGTAAAATTTCTCCGCATCTTCCTCCTTTTCAAAGAACCTTTCATATCCGCGTTCCATAGTTGCCTTCCTTACAGTGATTTGGAACGAGCCGTCAAGGAGCAAATAAGTTCTTTTCGTTTCCTTAACAACCTTTAATTTTTTTGGATTAATCAGTCCATTTTTAGCCACCCCATAAATGAACTTTTCATCAGCTTTGCTCATAATCTCAACCTCCAATTTCTATCTTTGCTTCTTGCAATCTGTACGATGTTACCCTTGCTCTTTTCTGCAATGCGAGATCCAATCGCTTCGTCAATGTCCACCAGCTCGCCAATCAGGCGTTCAGAACTCGTTATTGTAATAAGCTCGTCATTGTTATAGCGGTAGTTATAAAGCTCAAATGCGATGTTCAAATCGCCTTGTGTGGGCATTTCAGATCCCTTGAACAAGTCGTCTATGTAGAGTACCTTGACATTCTTTAGCCGATTCATCCGCTCAACCCCGGCTGCGTCATTCAAGCTGGCCTTAATCTTGGCGCACTCGTCACGCCATAGAATATATGAAACCTCGTACTTCTTGGAAAGCTCTCTCAAGATGGCCGTACAAAGATGTGTCTTACCGCCGCCGACTTGTCCGCCTGCGAAAAACCACCCGTTCGGGTTCTTGGCAAAAGCAACTGCCTGGTTCTTAAACGCTTCCTGCCACTTATCACGAACCTCGAAGCTCTCAAATGTCATCCGTTCCATTGCCTTTGAGATTCCAGATCTCTCCATCCGGCGCTGTGCTTCTCTTCTTGCCATGCACGGACACGGGATTTGTACGATAGTTTCCATCTTGTCGCTGTATTCATAGTAGAAACCACGGTTCAAGCATTTATTGCAGTCAAGGCCCTCAAGCTTTCCAGGTTTTGTGTTCCATCTGCTTGCCATGTACCGCTGGTAGTCGGCTTCCGTTTCAAAACGGCTCCCCATTTCAATTACTCCTCCGCTTCATCTTCTTGTTCATCCTCAAAATACTTCGTAAAGGAGTCCTGCAAGATTTTAAGCATCTCTGGATCTGTTATTCCTGTAGGTTCTCCGTTTACGATTCGAATGAACTTACTCACATTATATCTCCCCATACAGACGATTCTTTCTTCGGCTTACTATCCGATTTTGGCTTCATTCCCTTGTTCTGGTATCCTCGGCCCGAAGAATTGTTCTTCTCCCAAGTCCGAACCGCAGCCTTCCAGTTTTTCATGGGGTTTTTCCCGACACGCCAGCCGTTTGCCTCGTAGTAGTCAACAAAGTATTGAGCATCAATGCCATTAGAACGCTCCATGCAATACTCTGCTACCTCTGCAACAGTCGGTTTGGAGAATCGCTTTTGTTTTTTTTGTTCCCCCTCTGGGGGATTATAGGGGGTATTATTACTTTCTTTGTTTATTACGTCTTTTATTGTATTAGTATTATATTGGGGTCGATTATCCAAGTTGGGATTATCCAAGTTGCGGTTTCCCAAGTGTGGATTTTCGAACACAGTCCACTCAACCGTTGCTAAATGGCCTTTATCATCGCGTCTGCGTTCCCGAATCAGATAGCCTGCGCATTCAAGTTCTTTCAGCCCAGAACGAATCGAAGATTGACCATCCTTCTTAAAGATCTTAACCAATCCATCTTCTGAGAACTCCCAATCATCCGGCAGCGAAAGCAAGTGAACCAAAAGGCCAAGAGCTTTCAGAGATAAATTTTCGTCACGAATTGCGTCATTGCCAACAACCGTAAATTTGTCTCTGTTGTTTTTTCTCAGTATTGCCATTATTAACCCTCACAGTTTGATGTTGTGAACATTTGGTATTTTGCCATTTAAGTAAAGTTTGTAATCGTACCACTTTTGGCATTCCGAAAGAACATCAAAAAAATTATAAAAAGCGGATAGAAGAAATTCAGATTCGTTTGTTCCGCAGATCTTAAACATTTCTTTGAAGTCCTTGTTTGCATAATCTGGATTTGTTATATCTGGCGATGTACACATTACCAGCTCACGTAGCCTTTGATGGTATTCCCCATGAAGATCAGCGGGAAGTATCATTAGATTTGAAATGTCATTGTTTCCTCTATTCTGGTCAATGTGATGTACATGATACTCTGGCCCGAAATCTATTCCGTAGAATTCTTTGAACTTTTTTCTGTAGTCCATGTTACTATCCTCCTAATAAAAAATCCCATAACCGAGGGAGTAGGAGTTCCCAGCGATTACAGGATTTTGTATGAGCTATTGAATTGTAGAGGGGCTATTGAAGCTCCTACCCTCCAACAGCTCACAACATTATTGTATCACACTAGCAGAAAAAACGCAAGGGGTAAATTTCAATAAAACGGGTGCGTAGTACCATTATTCTGGACTTCTTCATAAAGCCTTTGAGCCTCTTCCACCTTTTCGTTTGCAGAGGTTTGCTCCCGGTTTGCATAGGCGGAAAGTGTTCGAATAAGGTATGCGTATGCTTCTTTGCTTTCATTGGATTCATATTTCTGCTCTTGCTCTTTTCTTTCTTCTTCTTCAAGAAGCGACTTGAACTCTAGCGCCTCCGATAAAGACCAATTCAGGAAAATCTTTTGGTAACAATCCCAATAGGCAAATCCTTCGAATGTCTTTTTCCCTATCCTCTCTTCCCTTTCAAAAAAATAGATTGGCCCGTATGCAGCGTCCCAAAAATGCAGATCTCCCGTATACAGTTTCACAGGAACCCCGGATCTGCGAAGCAATATCATTTCAGATGGTTTTACATGAACATATTCGTTATTTGTAAGTATCTTTTTTAGCCTTTGCCCGTAACAAAATCTGACATAATATCGGCGAGCGAGTACACAAACCAAAATCAGAAAAATAAAAATCAACACTGCTTTCATAAATCGACCTCAATGATTTCAATGATTTCGTCAGGCTCGCATGGTCTGTAAAAACGCTCAAATTCAGATTCTTCCATCTCCACGACCCCGCATTCAATCTTTCCAAAATTCATAAACCGATTGAATTTCACAATGCCGTTTTCCCTTTCAATGATGTGCGCAAATAGAGTGAAGCCATCTGACGGGTGGTATTCGCTTTTGCAGATGTAATCAAGTTTCATTTCATTTCTCCCTCCAAATCTCTGCTGCCTCAACCAAGCAAATAGACGCTATGCAAAGGGATAAAGTGCCGCCAATGATATTGCCATAGTCAATCAAAAACAGGCCAAGGAGGGCCATAAAAGCCGCTGTGAGCGAATAAGAGATAATCAAGAGCGCTCTCATTTCGTTTCTCCTCTCTTGATCCGGCTGATTTCTTCTTCTGTGATCCGCCAGCGGTTGCCAACCTTGAATGCGTCAAGCTCTTTTCGGTAGATCATGCGCTTAATTGTATCAATGGTAACGCGCAGTTCCTTGGATGCTTCTTTTGTTGTGTAAATCAATTCTTATCACCTCCTGACGTTATTATACGATACTATTCGTGCAATGTCAAGAGTAAAAAAATGACCCCGCCAACGCATCATCGAGACACGCGACGGGGTCTATGTTAGAAAGGAGGTAAGCAAAGAAAGAGCCACTAAAAGCAGCTCTTGTAGCGAAACTCGCTACGATGGGATCATAAAACGGAGACTTTTATGAGAACACAATCATTGTACACTATAATCGTATGATTGTCAAGCCCCTTATTTAAGCTCCATTGAATCCAGCTTTTCGCCAATCATGGTCTTGAACTCGACCAAGAACGCAATTGCGTCCGCGATAGCAGCTTTCTCCCTTCCATCAAATTCATATTCGCTTCGCTGGATTGCTTCGAGGGCACCGATTGTTGCCCCGATCTTCGGTTCGTTATCAATAGCTTCTCTAACTGTCATTCAGCTGTTACCTCCTCTATCCGAAGCAAGAAGAATATTCAGTCTATCCGATAGTTTGCAGATGCAGTAGGTGATCTTAGTAGCAAACTCGCCGTCAGTAACCCCTTCCAAGGATGCCTGCAAATGTCTCATAGCGCTTATGATGCAGCACTCGGCCAGCCGTTCAGGAGCAATTTCATCCAGATCTTCTTCGATGGTTTTATTTTTGGATGGGGCTGAAACATCGTCAATAATACAATTATTGCGGTATGTGTATGCGTGCAAATCACGAGAATAATTGCTCTCGCAACTGCTAAATGCAAGATGCTTTTTGTCCAACATGAAATAAAGCGTGTAGCGCAGACTGTAGTCAAAGTAGGTCGCTTCTTCTAATTTCCTTCCGCTGCTCCATTCTACGCCCAATTTCCCCAAAGCGCAAAGAAAGTTTTTTGCTTCTTCTTCCGTTTGGCAATTGATGGCAATTTTGTTTTCCGGGTTCAAGAATTCAGATAATTTTATGCATTTCATGTTCGTTCTCCTACTTTCCCATTTTTTCTTTTCAGCTTCCTTGATTATTTCCATAATTTCAGGCGGAAGCGGTTCACGCCTACTCATGATTCGGTTCTTCCTCCTACGTCAGACTCACAGGGGAGATCATAAAAGTTCCCGATAACCTCAAAAACTGGCTCGTCTCCGTGATTTACGACTTTGCCTCTGTATAAATCATTCACCATGGTTAATTCTCCTCCAAAACCATCTTTGCGCCGCAGTGGCAATAAGGATACTGGTTAGTAAACCTTTCATAAATATTTTCATCGTCTAATGTCAAGAAGCTAACCTTCCTACCACAGCTGGAACACTTAAAAATAGCATCTACTGTTTTGGGGGACTCAGGGTGCATGATTCGTAACAATTCCGACGTGAGCTGATCTTCGTTTTCGATTCTTTCCCAATGAGCGTAAGAAATAACAGATTCGTCTTCCACAACTTCGCAAATGCCAGACATGTACGAATGCCCGCTACCATACCAGCAATCATACTCTGGCTTATAGATCCAGTCTCCTGTAATCTCAAACGGTTCTGCCCCCGCTCGCTTAGGTGTAATGCGCATAGTGCCGTGGAATGCCTTATACCCTTCTGCCTTAATCATTTCTGTTACCTCCGTTTTTATAAGAAAAATGAATGGATTCGTCTACACAGAACCCCAAAATACCACCAACAATAACTCCCAAAACAAGCCAGGCCATCACTCACACCTCGTTATCGAAATCTTCAACTTCAAGACCTGCGTTTCTGAGATCTCGAAGCAACATAGCATCTCCAACACCAGACTCGGCTGCGTTGTCATACTTCTCGCGCACAGCCCAAAACTCTTTGACTACACGGTTTACTGTTTTTACGGAAAGACCCGCGTTCAACATCGCTGCCATGCAAAAGTACCTGGCTCTCTTCCCAACATCTTCCAGCTGGGCACAAGCCGCCTGAACGGCAAGATCCTTGATGATTGCCTCGTTGTCTCTGTATACGATTTGTTTTCTAAAGTTGCATTTCATTTCTTGCACCTCCAAAATTCCTTTTCCCACTTATTGTAAGCTGGCATTGCAACTTCCCAGATGCTTTCCTCTTTCTTTTTGTAGTCGTCCTTCCAGCTCTTGATGTGTTCCAGCTCTTCTCGGTACTGAGAGAACTTCTCGCAACAATCGTGACAGCCTGGGTATCTGTCACTACATTTAAGGCATGGGGCGTTCATTCCTTCTGATCCTCCAATTCTTCAACATAGCACCAGGATTTGGGTGGCTCATGAACTTCTCCGTTAAAATGCGTTGTTTCAAATCGACCAGATTGTCTGTTGTACACTCTTCTAGTTGTATTTCTTTTGAAGAGGCTCAGTTCCTTTGGCTTATCGTAGATTTTCAGGTCAGATATATGCCAAGCGTAAAGCGACTCAGACCCTTTTGAATATTTCAATAATTCTTTTGCTGTCATACAAGTCGGCTTTTCCCACTCTTCTAGCCAAAATCGACTGTTACGAAACAAATTATCGAATCTGTCGCAAACAAACTCGCCAACAACCATTCCACTCAAAAAGTTGTTTTCACTTATATTTTTGCATAGAACCAGTTCGGTTGAATCACCACACTTAATCTCGCCATTAGGCTTTCTGTACAGTTCATCTTCAAACCCATAAAAACCCCCAATGGACTTGTGCCTTTTCTTCGGCTTTGTGCAATAGATATAGCACTTGAATGGCATATGGTCGTGCGGGAATGTCTTGCAAACCGCAACGGTTTGCTTCCCGTTCAGAATCTTCTCGCACCACTCAGGGCGGATGCTAAGCATTACAGCTGGATTCATTTCTATTATTACACCTCCATTACAATTTTCAGAGCTTTTATAAATGATACTTCTTAACACTGCCATCTGTGAGCAGAACATCCAGCGTTACAGGGTATCCGTTTTTACATACACTGATTGGATTATATCTTGCGTCTTTGATCTGCACCACTTCTTTGTGGCCCTTTTCGCAAGCCAGAGCATCTTTCTTTTCTTTGTATGGCGTGTGGCAAAGCCCACAACAGTACCGAGTGATTACTTCCATGTTTATACCTCCAAAATGTTTAATCCGTGTATTTCGGCTGACATAATTGTAGCACAGTTGCCGGGAATAGTCAATGATAATAATAACAGATGTTGAGAAGGCCATTCCGTAATAGGCATCCACAATAAAGAAACCCATAATGCGTAACACAGAGACAACCCACGCTGCACATGCGTGTTAGGGCCAAGGATAAGGATATGAAGAACCGTAGGGAGAGTAATACCCCCGTATCTCCCTTCTCTAATCCCCAGAAATGCCCACAATTGATCCATCCCCATCCAAAACTACCCGTAAACAGAAATCAATGCCCTAAAATAAGCCTTTATTTGAGCGTAGTTGGTGCTTTGGGAATATAAACTCCCATCTTAGGGTGGAAAAGCTCTAAAAACACCCTAAAATTAGCTCTCGTGATGATTTGAAGCGTTTGAAGCATACTACGTTGCAACTTTATTTCATTTATTTCATGTTTTTTATCGTTTTTAACGCGTTTTTACGGCTTTGGAGGGGTTCTTTATTGCTCAATTTTTGCCCCATTTATTAGCATTTTATCTCGATCTCTGGCCGGGCCTTATGAAAAATATAAAAAATTACGAGGGGGGTCTAATGGCACCTGGAAGTAACCTCCCCCACCCTATAAACGGGAAAAAGTAAATCAAACATCAAAAAACGTCGTTGTTTCGTTGTTTCGTATTTCGTATAATATAGATTATGTGAAATAGAACCCCAAAAGACCATGCGAACCCGCCAAAACTCAGCGCAACAACCCCAAACCCGCCAACGCCTACTAAGACAGTATGCTTTATAGCCCCAAAAGCAACCGCAAGAAAAGTCAATCCGTACCCGCCTTATTGTCTTAATATATAATCTTATATGGCTACACTGCATCAAGATAGAATTATAATATTATTGCCAATTGAAGAAGATAAGAACCAATAAATATAAAACTATAAATACTTTTTTATTCTGAGCTACTACACTTGAAGTATAAACCGTTCGCGCCGACCGACAACCACCAAAAGCACAAAACAATTGATAACAATTATCACTATTTATCATTTCCTTTTTTCGCTTATAATGTATTATAAATAAGCAACGCAAAAGATTTCCCAAAATATCAACAAAAAAGACTTGACAGACAAGCCAATAGCGTGTATACTTGTGTCACAGTCAAACGGACGACAAACAACCGCCAATCAATGGCACGCTACGGAAAGCGGTTTGAATGGTTGTAAAAAGCATATCAACAAAAAGTGCTTGACAAGTACACGCCAACGTGTTACAATGTAGGCGCAAGGCAAGCAAGGGCCAAGGAATCAACGGCTTGCCAGTATTCGGCAATGTGTACGACTGGAAACCACAAAAGAAAAGGTAAGGTGATTGACTGGTAAGATGTGGGGCGGTATCCCACAACGTACATTGACAATTGAATAAAAGCTACTGCTGGCATTTCAAAGCGGTGTTGGGCACACTACAACAAGGGTCTATGAGCAATTTCTAGCCAACAAGTCGTGAAATTCGGCTGTGTGTGTACTACCTATCGAGGAGTGAGAAACAACGATAGGGCAACTATAACACGCAAGTTATAGGCGTTTACTAGTAAAGCAATAAAACTAGTACAAGGGTTTACTGCTGGTAGTTGACCATAAAACTACCAGAACCACAAATATTTTTGAAAAGAGGTTGTTTGATATGAAAAAAGCGCAAATGAAAAAAATCGTCCAAATAGCACTTGAAAATAAGTATGGATTTGCCCCTGCACTTTCGGCAATCACTATTTTGGAAAGTGGTGAGTCTTTCAATCGCGTGTATATTGGCTTTGCAGTTGGCTGCGAGCAATACTGCTTTGATGGCGATTATCGTTTTGGGAAAGAAAACGGTGTCTATGTGGGAAAAGGGACTATTCAGCATATGTAATCAGCTTTCTAAAGGGTTTGAGCTTATCAAGCCCTATTCCAAGCGGAAACGCTAAAAAATAAGAAAAGAGGTATAAGCATGAGAAAACTGCAAGAAATCCCGGTAGCTGGCGAGGACAACTTTTATAGTGTTCTGCTACACGTATACCAATTGGAGGGAAACGAGTTTTGGGAACTCGATTCTATGAGCCACGTTGAAAAGTGCGCTTTAATCGGCGTTGAGGATCAAGCTGACTTTGATGTAATGCCGGGCGGCGTGTTCCATTCTTATCAGTTTATTGTAAAGCCGGAGTACATGATTGTAGAAGAAACTTTGGCTTGCAATGTTTAATGGAGGTAGGGATTATGCTTAAAGATAGAATGTTCCGTGACACTGAAAGCGGTGCAAATATCAGTGAGCAAGATCTTTTTTTTGAATTCCTGGTGCATTCTGAGGAAATCAGAGAAAGCTCTGGCGCAACTAATTTTGTGGATTGGCTGCGCAATGCAACTAGCAAGGATGGTTTTTTGGAGGAGGTATAACTATGAAAATTTATAATGATGTGAGCATTCCCGACTTCGAGTTTTGGTCTGGTGCAAAAGATACCGTGGCGTATCTGACGGATGATGAAATGCAGACGGTAGCGGATATTCTGGAAACGGAGTACCCGGACGGCATGGACGAAACAGAACTTAACGATTTCTTCTGGTTCGAGGATGATACTATCGCTGAGTGGTTGGGGTATTCCAGCTTTGAAGAAATTATGGAACGTGAAAAGGTGGAATGATCTTTTGGCAGATACCCTAAAGGGTTGCACTGTAAAGCGGCCCTATTCCAGTACGAAAAAACAAAATGAGATATGGAGGTTTAACCATGAAAAAGTATTTCAAAGTGAGTTTCCAGTATTCAGGCAGTGTGTTTTGTACGAACATTGCAAGGGCGGAAAGTGAAAAGGCAGTTCGCGAGCGATACGAAAGGGGTTATTCGTGGGTATCTGTGAGTGAATGTTCTGAGTATGATCTTGAATCGGCGCGGAGAAAAGGTATGCCGTTTGTAGAAATTTAATGAGCAGGCGTTGGCGGGCTGCTGGAAGAAAGTTTCCCGCTACCATATCCGAAAACAAACGAACGGCGGGGCAATAGTCCCTAAGTGGAGCAACAAGAAAGGGCAGAAAAGCTATGAAAGATTTTTATAAAGATTTCCGTGTTTTTTCGGATGAAAGCTTGGAGTGTGGAGCAATCAAACGGCTTTACGAGCGTGGAATGCTTACCATGCGGGAAGCTCTGGAAGCAATGCAGCGTAGCAATGCGGAGGAGTCCGGCGAAGTTTGCCGAATCGTGGATGCTATCAAAGCTGGGGATAAGTACCCTGTGCGAGTGAATTTTGTGAACAAGGTGGAAGCCTATATCACCATGGGCAATGATGGGAAAGCGGAATACTGGGAAATTGACTACACGAAACGTGACGGGCGATTCAAAAGACGGCAGAAAAATTTACCAGCCAAAGAGAAATGGATCTTGAATCGTGTAAATAACGAGCTGGGAAAAATGGAGGGCTGAGCATGAGAACTACTGAGTTTTACGGACTACGGAATATAAATTATTCTTGTCCGGCCGGGCTTGGATTTGAGCATTTGCACATTTTTACGCCAACCGAAACAGGCGGATATACAGTGGAAGTTTATCAGATGAACAAGCAAAGCGGGTATTGCCAAGATTATTACAGCGGAAAACGGATCAGCAAGAAAAAATACGAAGGACTTAAAAAGACTTGCAAGCAAGCTTTTTGACGGTTTCGCTATTGGCAACTGTCCATCGGGTAGATCTGGTGGGCAGTAACGAGTTGCGAAGCTCGGAGAAAATATCAAAAAACGAACTTGACAAGAAGCCCTGATTGTGACACAATGAGGGCGCGGAGATAAAGGAGGAACGATTATGGAACGCTACGATTATTTAGAAGCTGTGAAGTCCAGAGTTCGGGACTACATTGAAGAAAACAAAGAGGAGCTGCGAGAAGAACACGAAGATCGGGAAGGGCTTGAAGAAGCTCTGAACGACGATTTGTGGGTGTCTGACAGCGTGACTGGAAATGCAAGTGGGAGCTATACGTTCAGCGCTTACAAGGCAGAAGAGAACCTTTGCCACAATCTTGACCTTTTGCGGGAAGCCCTGGAAGAGTTCGGAGAAGAAAATGTGAATGTCTTGGAAAAGGGCGCGGAATGGTGTGATGTTACGATTCGCTGCTACTTGCTGGGGCAGGCAATTAGCGAAGTGTTGGACGAAATGGAAAAGCAGGAGGTAAAAGAAAATGCGTAAGTTGGCGGTTATTTTTGCAGCAGGTATGCTTTTGTTAGGCACTATGAACGCGGGGAACTATGAAAGAAAAGGTTGCAAGGTTGTGGATGTTTCCGGGGATCTTGTGACGGTTGAGGATGTTACTGGGAACTTGTGGGAGTTCACAGAGGAAGGCTACAACTTGGGAGACCGCGTGAGCTTGAAGATGAACGGCAAAGGCACGGACTTTATCGAGGACGACGTGATCCTGAGCGTGGAGAAAGTGGAGGGCTAACTATGACTAACGAAAAGATGCTGGAAAAGATGTACGAACTGTTCAACATTATGGAGGACGGCGAGTATGTGAAAGAAGTTGTTGTGAAGGGAATCATTGATTCTCTGAAAGAGGATATTCGCATTGAATGCCAAAAGAAGAAAGGCAACGGCAAGCGAGAGGCCATTCTGCGGAAGCTTATGAAGAATGCAAGTTCCCATGGTTTCAAGAACGGTCTGGGAGACCATTTCGTGCCTGTAGAAGATAAGTTTGGGTTCTGCGACGGATACCGTGCCTATGTGTTAAACGAGGACTTTGGATACTCTAAAATCGCCGTGGGGAATTATATCGACCTTAACAGATCAAAGCCTGCGAACGCGAATGTAAAAATTGAAGTAGACCTGGCGGATTTGGCGGCTTATATCAAAGATGAAAAGGCCAAGAAATATGTAGCGCGATCCCGTAGTCTCCGTCTTAAGCCTTATGTATTGAAATCGGGCGATTTCGAGGTTGCGTTCAATCCTGAGTACCTGCTTGACTTCTGTAATATGTTCAAGACAGATTATGTTATGTGCGATTCTCCTCTGTCTCCGGCTCTGTATGAGGCGGATAATGGCGAATGGGGCTTGCTCCTGCCTGTTCGAGTTTATTATAAGGACGTATAACTGTGCGGAGGGAATGGATATGTCATTGTTTTTGATTTTAGAATTCGTTATCATTTGCTGGTGTAGCTGAAAGGGTATGGAGATATGGAAAAAATCTTGAAGTGCAGAGTTTGCGGTGAAACATGCAAAAGACTGTCGAAGGGAATGTGTAATAGGTGTTACCAAAGAGAGTGGGAACGAGAAAGCCGCAGTAAGAAACCCAAGAAAACTGGAAATTGCTGGTGCGAGAAGTCTGTAGCAATCCTTGAAGCGCTGAACAACAAGAAGCCCGGTCAGACGCAGACGGATATTGCAAATCAGTTCGGAGTTTCGAGACAGTGGGTTAGTGCGATTGCCAAGAAGGCAGAAAAAATGCAGTTGACTGTCAACCGGTAAAGAAGTATAATAATAACGAGAAGAATGGAGTACAATATGAAGATATATGTTGTAACCGAAGGTGTCTACAGTGACTACCACATAATTACCGCAACTACGAACAAGAGCGTTGCTCAAAGAATCGCAGCAAAGTTTTCCGACTCAACGGATGATGTTAATATAGAAGAATTTGAAGATTCGGAGATTTTCCTTAAAACGCTTTGGCGCGTAGTATTTGATTCGCATGGAGCAGTTGCCGAATGTGCTGTTGGTTCAAGCGAGTTTGCTTACAATGACATTGGACGTGTTGGACGGAGGTGGGATAATAGGTTGTTTGTGACCGTAGAGGCGGATAACGCCGATGCTGCGATTAAGATTGCTTCGGAAAAAAAGGCCGAATTTTTGGCAAGAGAAAACGGTCTGTAAGGAGTGTTACATCATGGTGGAGTTTGTTTCATATACTGGCAAGTGGCCCAACTTGTGCGGAGGTGTCCTGACATTGAACATTGATGGGGAAATTTATAAGTTCGGGCACGATTACGAAGTATTCGGCAGCTGGAAAACAGATGGGAATTATGCCGCATTCTGGCACTCTGGCGGATCTTGTGGGTTCAATAGTGATTACAGCGAGTCTTATGTCAACGAGGGGCCTTGGAAGCTGGACAGCCACTATTTGCCAGCGTCCCTGTTGAGCCATCGTCAGGAGATGATTGATGTGTTCAACGAGAATGTCCCATGGGGCTGTTGTGGAGGTTGCTTATAATGCTTACCCCTTTTGGAAAAGCCATTCGAGTGTTCCGAATGGACCGGGATGAAAAGCTTATTGACATGGCGCGGAAGCTTGGGATCTCTGAATCATATTTGTCTATGATAGAAAACGGGCATAAGCCTATAACAGATGAATTGATGCAGCGCATCAAAGAATCTTACGTCATGGATCGAGACGAATGGTATAAGCTCTTATATGCGCAGGCCAAAACCGAGATGAAAATGGAGTTGGTCATTGAAAATCCGAAAACAATTGATATGGCGTTGCTGTTCGTTCTCAAAGTGAATACGCTATCCAAGGAGAGAAGAAAAGAAATCTTTGAAATGTTGAAGGAGGGATAAGCGATGTTTAGAAACCTTTGTGAAACTTGCCAAGAGATTGTGGATAGCGGCGACGGGCTTGTTGCAATAATGGAAATAGCAAAAATTATGCAAGAGAAAGAGCTCCAAAAAGACAAAGATCTTGCAGAGTGCAAGGCTACAATCCGAGCCGTTTGGAAAATTACCGGAGCCAGGGGAAAAAAGAACAAAGCTATTTACAATTTGTGCGAATCGTATTTTGAAGACAATAATGGGAGGAAAAAATGAGCAAAGCAGATGAAATGTTTTTTAGCGTTGGGTTCTTTCCTGTAGAAAACGATTCTCCTGTTGTTTTGAGAGAGTACCGAAGAGATTGCCCTGATGGTGGGCATTACGTTATTCGCATTGGGCTGTTTGGATGGATTGGGAGCATTAAGGTGGAAGCGGACGGAACAGAAAGAAGCGCAAATATGCACCCTATTGCAGCTAGAGCTTGTGTTAAATTTTTAGAAGAGGTAGGTATGTGAAATGAAAAAAGCTGCTAAAGAAAAGCTTAACGATTTGGGATACTTCCAGACGGATTGTAACTATGGCGTTTGCTACGATAGCGAAGAAAATGATGCGGGCTTCATCATTGGAGACGAAGAAGTTGACTTTTATGGGCCTGGCGATGTTGATAAAAGGGTCGTTGTTGCAGTTGCAGAACTGATTAAAGAAATGGAGGAAGACAATGGAATTTGAAAACAAGAAAATGATTATCAATCTGTTTAATTCTGGAAAGCTTTCTATGGATGCTGCGGATTGGTACAGAAATCACGGATTTGCAGTAATTTGCAATGATGGCAAAGTGACGGACATTGTAAAGGAGGCGTAAGCATGAAACCTAAATTCAGACTGGAAGATTATCCCGGCAACTATGTAATGCACTGCAAAACCGAAGAGGAAGCGAAAACCTTTTGCAGTTTCCTTGCTGCCAATGGCAAGAAGTGGAGAGACGGGAAAAGCTATGAAGAACGCACGCGCTGGGGAGTGTGCCGAGAAAGAACGTATTACAACTTCAACAAAGATACATATGGGGACATCCTCTATCGTAGATACAATTCGAATGAGGAAGTCCTTGAGTTTGATAACTTTTACTGGGGCGAGGAGAAAACTATGAAGAAGAACGATTTGAAGGTCGGGTATGTAGTTCAGGATAAACGGGGAAGATTTGGTATGGTAATGCCTTATATGAACGAAAAAGGGGAATATTCGGTTGGCATTGCGTATAAGGGCAGCGATTGGGCGAACCTTCGTTTTTTCGAAGATGATATGACACTGCCAAATTTTCCTGATTATAACATCGAAAGAGTTTTTGGTCTTGTTTATGGTTCTGTTTTTGGGTCGCTTACAATGAGTCCTGACGGCAGAGAACTGTTGTGGGAACGTAAGGAACCCCAGAAAATGACCGTTGCAGAGGTATGCGAAGCTCTTGGATGCGATGTGGAGATTGTAAAGGAGCACTGAGATGAAGCTAAAAGACTTGATTGGCATTATCCCGGATGAAGAAACGGTATACATCAACGATGAAGAATGTTACGCTGAGTTTTGTGATGTTTCGTTTTCTAGCCTGAAAAAAGAAGTAATCAGCATCAAAGGAGCTGATTGGGGAGGAATTAACATTGAAATTTGTGATTGAAAAGATCAAAATTGAAAAGTTTAGGGCGATTGAAAGCCTTGAAACGGAGTTGTGGGATAAAACAATCTTGTTAGGCGATAACGAGACTTCGAAAACGGGATTTGCTACTGCAATTCTCTGGTGTTTAACTGGAAAATCATCAGATGGAAACAACAACTTTGAAATCGTACCGTCTGGTATGTACGGCAAGGTTAGTCCTAGCGTTGAATTGGAGTGCCACATTGATAATAAGGCAGTTACCTTAAAGCGAGAATACAAGGCTAAGCTGGCTAGAGATAAGAGCTTTAAGGAGTATGCAACCGTATGCTATATCAATGGGCTGGAAGTCGGCGCACGAAAATTTCAAGACTACATCTCGCAGAACATCTGTGACGAGAAAATTTTCAAGATTCTCAGCAACCCTTATACCTTTGTAGAGAACTGCCCGAAAGAGCAGAAAGAACTTCCCTGGCAGGCGCAGAGACGAATCCTGATGGGGATGATTGAATCTGTTCCTGACAGTAAAGCCGTTGAAGAAATCGAAGGTATGGATAGCCTTATTGAGCCTTTGAAACGGTATGATGACGCGAGCCAGTACCTTTCCTATTTGAAGCAAGAGACAAGCAAAACACAAAAACAGGTTTCCTCGTTTGAAGCAAAGATGGAACAGCAGCAGAGCAACTTTTCTGACCTTGACTACAGTGAGGAAGACGTGTCCAAAGAGATCGGACGTTTGAATGAAAAGAAGTCCGAAGTTGAAGCCAAAATCAACGAGCGAAACAACGCAGCATCTAGCAGGGAAGCCCAGAAACAAGCGGAGATATTGAAGTCCATCTATGAAAAGCGGGAGATGGTTCTGCGTCAATACAATTCGGAAGCAACGATGTGTGAGCAGAAGAAACGAGAAATCATGGAGAAAGCTCAATCTGCGAAGAAAAAGGCAGACGAGTACATTCAGCGACAAGCCATTTATGCGAAGACAGTCGAAGAGCTAAAGGCTACCAAGATCCGAACCACTTGTCCTACTTGCGGTCAAACCTTGAAGGCATCTGCAATCGAAGAAACCAAGAAGAACTTGGTGGAACGAATCAAAAACGGTCTCTCATACATTGAATCTGCCCGGAAACAAGCCGAGAAGTATATGAAAGAGTACCAGGATATTTGCCAAGAGGTAGAAAGCATTACGTTCCCCGTTTACCCGGCAAAAGAGCTGGACGAGATTTCCGCAGAACAGAAGGAAGCGGAGGACAGCTATAAAGGCTATAAGAGCGAAGTGGACGTTTCTGATCTAAAAGCAGAAATGGATTCCATCGAAATGTCCATTGAATTGGAGAGAAAAAAGCTGTATAATATTGAGCAGAACAAGCTTTGCGAAAAGCGTGTAAAGGAGCTTGAGGCTGCCCACCGGGAAGAAGTCATTCGTCTTAACGAGTTACAGCGATTGTCAGACCTTTGCCGCGAATTCATTACAATCAAATGCAAGAAAGCAGAAGACCAGATTAACAGCATGTTCCATACTGTAAAGTTTGTTCTTTTTGAGCAGAACAAGTCCAATGATGAAATCCGGGAAGTTTGCAATTTGACGTTCAACGGTCATAAGTACGAGGACTTGTCTGCGTCTACAAAGCTGGTTGCAAACATGGAGCTGCTTGAAGCGTTCCATAAATACCATGGTGTTTACGTCCCTATTGTTATCGACAATATGGAGTCCGTTACGGCTGACATTGTATCAGACGCACAAGTTATCACAACTTATGTAAAAGCTGAGCCGTGCCCCGTTTGCGGCGGCAATAGTGGGCGTAGAGGAGCCGATGGAAAATGGGAATGCCAAAGCTGCCACCATATTTGGAGAAAGAAACTTAGCATTTCGGAGGCAAACACATGAATGATGACCTGAAAGATACCCAAAAACCTACAGATGCTCAATTGCAAATGTATGATGAATACATGCGGAACGGGTTGCCGTCTGGTGTGCATGATCCTATTGAAACGAAAGCAATCTTGCATTCTGTAGCAGTTTGTCTTCGGTATGCAAGAAAAAGCAAAAGTGCCTGTGCGCATTGTCCTTGGAAAAGCGGTGGCAGACCATGCGTTTTCCCACGTTCAGTGTGTTCATTAAGATGGCGAAAGGAGGGCTGAATGTTGGTATATGGCTGGGTAGGATACGCTATTGGTTTCATTTGTGGCTTAGGCGTTGGAATTATCGCAACAGTAGTTTACTGCGTTGCGCATGTTGAAGAGGATACTGACGAGCGGTATTCTGAGAATTTTTGAGGAGGAATATAATGGCTGAAACTAAGTTGGCAGCAGTTGACCGATTCACGAAAGCCGTCGTTTCTTGCTACGGAGACGACAGCCGTGGAATTGCAGTTACCCCGCGAGAGATGGATATTATCAAGGGATACTTCATGACTATTGACCTTTCCTTGCGGAATAGCAAGGATGGTCTTACTTGGGGAATGGTTGCTCTTGATAAGCTTGCACCCCGCTTGAAACATTACGCACGATTGGGACTGGACATGCAGCTGCCTAATCACCTGTCTCCCGTGCCTTTCAAGAATGGTTCTACTGGAAAGGTAGACATTACGCTTATTCCTGGCTACGAAGGCCGAGAGTACATCGCAAAGAAGTTCGCAATTACGCCCCCTACGGATATTGTAGTTAAGCTGGTTGGCAAGAATGACCACTTCCAGCCAATCTACAAAGATGCGAACCACAAGTGTGACTCCTATATCTACGAGGAGACTAATCCTTTCGAGAAAGGCGAAATCATTGGTGGTTTCGCATACGTAGAGTACGCGGACAGCTCCATGAACAAGCTTACTGTCATGAGCAAGTCTGAAATCTTGAAGCACAAGCCTGCGCATGGTGATTCGTTCTGGGGTGGCAAGTGGAGCGAAAAGATGTACAAGAAGACCCTTATGATCGAAGCCTGCAAGGGAATCCCTCTGGACGCAGAAAAGATTCGAGACTTTAAGCAAGACATGGATCAGCTCAAGGCCGACGAAATCAATGAAGCATATACCCAGTCTGCTACGGAAGCGGAAAACAATATGTGCGCGGGCGACTTTGTTGATATTGACTTTAAGGAAGTAGAAACTCCCGAAGCTCACGCAGATGAAGCTGAAACGGTGGATGTTCCGCAGCAATGAGAAAAAAAGAACAGAAGAAAGCAGAGTTCTCTAAAATATGGCTGATTCTTTCGGGAACCGTTTGCTTGATTGTAACACTCTATACTCTATACATGGTACGGGTTACAGGAGACTTGTCTCCGCTTACAACTTTGATAACAGTATTGTTTGGAGATCTTGGAATTGGAACAGCCTTTTATTACAATAAGGCAAAGGCAGAGAACAGAATCAAGTTGAAGATGAAGTACGGCATTGATGCTTACAGCGAAGAAAGTGGTGATGAATATGAAAGAGGTTCTTATGACGAGCATGACTAACATCTGTTACGCAATGCTCATTTTCTTGTGTGCATACTTGGCGAACATGTCTTTCTCCATGTATTACAACATCAAAATCCTTTTGCAGCCCTTTGAAAAGGGAAAGATCGTAAACTCTTGCATAAAGGTTGCCACATTTATTGTTGGCCTTTCTCTTCTTTGCATTTCAATTACTTGTTTGCCTTTGTTCGCTTCTCAGGTTGGCTGGGTGATTCCAGAAGAATATGCAGAAGCGTTCAGCGCTATGGTTATCATTGGTTCTGTTCTAACTGTAGCCTGCAAGTACATTGTTGAAGCCTTGCAGAAGTTCACGGCAATCTTAAAAGCAGAAAAGTATATTCAAAAGCAAGAAACACTGAAATTTATGGTTGACTAATCGTTTTGTCTGTGCTACAATAAAGGAGCGGTAGGGGCTCACCTGCTTCCCTATCGTTCCTTTCGCACATGGGTTCTGTGTGAGGCGATTATCTTTTTATACGTTTTTCATAACGACCTTGCATCGTGCTTATAAGATCCCTCGCCAGTCTGAGATGGCTGGCTTACATGCTGGTGTGGCGCAATGGTAGCGCAACTGATTTGTACTCAGTAGGTTGTAGGTTCGACTCCTATTACCAGCTCCAATAAAAAGTAGCAATTAAGTATGCGAATATAGCTCAATAGGTAGAGCATCTGATTTCCAATCAGAGGGTTGCGAGTTCAAGCCTCGTTATTCGCTCCATTTGCCTTCCTTGAACTCGGAAATCTTATAACAAAATCCCATCTCTCTATGCCAGCGGCAACTGGTGGGATGAATAAATAGAGAGTTTTGTATGGTAGAGTAGGATAATGGTGGCCGGTTAAAGCGCGCAGTCCGTCCTATAGTCCTTGGTTAATGTGGGGTTCGATTCCTCCCTCTACCGCCAAAAGAGAGACTTTGAACATCTCTCTACTTTGCGCCTGCGTCATCAGGTTAATACTCAGCGATAGTCAGCAAAGGTATCTTGCTAGGTATGACGGCCTAGCAAAATATGTAAGCGTAGCCCAAAAGCAGAGGCGCACAGGTGGCCACATAACAGACTGTGAAACAATGGTGGTTCAAATCCATCCGCTTGCACCAGCTGTCTTGACGATAGACATTAAACACGTTACCTAGGAAACCGAGGTGCATATTAACGGGCAAACGAGATGGTTCGATTCCTTTACCGCAATTTGGAGCGGGTCTTGCCGTTAGTACTGGGAAATCCATGCAGCCGGGTCGAGGGTAGCCGCATACCCACCTAAGAATGCTGCAAAAGTTGTGGATAAGCGGACCATAACATTGCTTGGTTGGATATCCAAGCAGAACGGTTTGCCGTGTGCAAAACGGCAAACTATTTCTGGGCAAATACACTCAACTGGATAGAGGACAGTTCATGTATCTGTGGTATGAGTTCGATTCTCATTTTGCCCACGCAACAATGTAAAGAAGAGCGCGTGTCGGCTTAAGCTTGAATTTCCGTCCAAACTGGCTTTTGGACGTTATATTCATCACTTAATACTGACAAAAAAATGGCGAGGAGGAGCCTGCCACTCCAGTGATATGCCATTACCCGAAGTAAGCGGTTCATCGGGATTTTATGGGGATATAGCTCAGTTGGGAGAGCATCTGCTTTGCAAGCAGAGGGTCAAGGGTTCGACTCCCTTTATCTCCACCACCGCAGCAATGTGCCATGTTGCTGCAAGTTGGTATGGCAACTATAAAATCTAGTTCTCCTGTATGAACAGCTCCTAAGTTTCGTAAAAGCGGGAAACACCTTTCTGACACAAATATGTCAGACGCTGGCTAGACAGCAAAACCATACGCATTCCCATGTGGCGCTTCATCAGACAGATGTAACACCACATTAAGACTTTGAAATATGGCGACGTTTCGGTATGCCTCGCTATATGGAGTCTTCCCAGAGGGGTTGTGCGGCGGCACCCCAAACCGAATAGGAGAAATCCGAAAGAAAACACTTGGCAGCCGGGAAAGACCGGCAAACATGCAAGCGTAGCTCAGTAGGTAGAGTGGGGGATAGTGTGCTCCCCTGGGTCGCAGGTTCAAACCCTGCCGCTTGCAACTGTTAGAACTGGCAGTACAATCAGTCAGCGAGGTTCGATTTGATAAACGCAAGGAAACAGCAGGCTCCTTGCAATCAATGGCACGGTACGATTCCGTGATAGGGTTCTGAGTTGTCTGCCCCATAACGCTTAGACCACAAAGCATATTATGGCTGTGGCTCCATCCTAGTGCCCACTTGACGGAGTGGGGATAAAACACGAAAGAGCCTTTGCTTTGTGGCGTAGTTCTTGCACGAAAGACAAGAAGCTCTCAGCCTAGAGTAAAAGCATGGTTAGGCAAAGAAATGCTACTTTGCCGGGAGTAAGATTTAGTGCATCCTTTGCATGGGTAGGAGCGAGTCTACGGTGTCTCAAGGTTAAACCCATGCCTCCTATGGGGCTTTAGCTCAACTGGCAGAGCATCGTGCTCATAACGCGATAGTTTGCGTGTTCGAATCACGCAAGTCCCACCAATGCGCGGTCTTGTTTTCTTGTTTGCACAGGCGCATTCTATAAAGCTGAGTAAACAACAAGTGACAGCCGGAGAGACGGCATTATATAGGGATGTAGCGCAGTAGGTTAGCGCACCTGTCTTGGGCACAGGGGGTCGTGAGTTCGAGCCTCACCATTCCTACCATATGTTCTTGTGGCGGAACAGGCAGACGCGCATGAATAAGGATCATGTTCCGAAAGGATTGAGAGTTCGATTCTCTCCAAGAACACCAGCCGAGGGAAGGTAGCAATTATCTGGGGCTGCTGTATATCAGGTTGATAAGGGTTACTGATACTTTCAAATAAAACATGTTGAAAGGTTCCAGCATGAAGAACAGAAACTCATGCAATTATGCTGCTGTAGCCAAGTCGGTAAGGCATGGGTCTGCAAAACCCTGATCGGTTGGTTCGAGTCCGCCCAGCAGCTCTTATAATGGGCTATAGCCAAGCGGTAAGGCAGAGGACTTTGACTCCTCCATACGTAGGTCCGACTCCTGCTAGCCCAACCAGTAAAGCCCCGGCTTCGGCCGGGGTTCTTTTTTTTATTTTTGGGGGTTGTTTAATTTGTTCTGCTGTGTTACAATAATGAGGGAGGTGAAGAGATTTGATTCACATTGGAGACACTGTTATTCTGAAAGAGAGCCCTAGCTGTACATACGGAATCCATTTGAAAATGCTAGAACCTTTAATTGGGCAAACCCTTTATGTGAAAGATTTCAGGTTGTCTGGCGGGTTGGAGTACATCCAAGTTAGAACACAGTTGGGAGAACTCAAAGGCTTCTTTCCAGCTAAGTTTTTTAGCATCTTAACAGAGTCGGGGCTTATTATTGAACCACAAAAAATGACCCAAACGGAGAAGATCTTAAAGCACATGGAGCAGTACGGCAAAATCACTCCTATTGAAGCGATGCAGGAATATGGCATTATGCGTCTGGCCAGTAGGATTAGCGACTTGAAGAAAGCTGGATATAAAATCAAGAAAGGCGTATGCACAAGTACGAACCGATACGGAGAAAAGGTTTACTTTGCAGAGTACAGTTTGGAGGAGTAAGTATGAACGAGCGAAGATTGATTGATGCAGATGTTCTATACGAATCATGGGACTTTGGAACCAAAAATGATGTTTACGAATATCATCCGAGTGACGTTCTTGACAGCATTATTGACTGCCCCACCGTTGACCCTGAAACCCTTCCAATCGTGAAAGAGTTGCGGGAAAAGCTGGCAAATGTAACAGCAGAAAAGGAAGCTGCTGTTAATTGCCTTCATGCGTGTTGCAGAGAAAATGGGCTTTGCTATGGCTGTAAGCACTGGGACGGCTCTGAATGTGCCGATACAGAGGCAACGTATTTTTGTGAAGAAGGTGGTAGCGATATGTGGGAATGGAATGGAGAGAAATAATGGAGACTTTCGCAGAGAACGCAATTGAGATTATTAACGAGTTGCACACTGAGCGTCTGGACTACACAAGCGAGTATATTCCGCTTATCAACGCGGTGCAGGCTTTGGCAGAGTATGAAGAAACTGGGCTCATGCCGGAAGAAGTAGAAATCCTGAAAGAACGCCTGGATCGGTACGAGAAAGCAGAAGCAGACGGTCATTTGGTGAAGTCGCCGTGCAAGGTGGGGGATACCATTTGGACGAACTATAGTATTTCTGGGTGGTATATGAGAGAATCAAAACGCCCATACAAATTAAGCGTTTGCTTCATTGGGTTAAACAGCTCTGAGGATATGGGCGGCGGATTTGTCAATGTAACGTATGTTGATAAGCAGTGTATGTTTCAATTTGACTTCTCGGATTTCGGCAAAACTGTGTTCCTTACCAAAGAAGAAGCCGAAGAAAAGCTGAATGGGGTGGAAGAAGATGGTTGAAATGACGCAAAGCTTCGAGCATTGGATGCTTGAAAATCACAAAGACATTATTGGCCTTGTTTTTTTAGGGCACACAGAACTGGTTACAGATGAAATGTACCAAGAATATCTGGATTGGTGCAAGACAGAAGAGGGTATGTCCTACCTGAAAGGCGGGGAAAATTATAAAGAGGAAGGCTAAAAATGTTGTTCCAAGTAAAAAAAGACGGAAAAGTGATGTTCTGGACTAATCAAGAATCATGCGTCCCAAGCGACGAAGATATTAAGGATATGAAGAGAGCCGGGTACAAAGTAAAGAAGGTGGGTGGAAACGATGATCCTGAAAAGAATTAAAAACTATTTCATTCGCCGGAGGGTAGAGAAAGCAATGGGGTTCAAGCTGTACAAGTGGCAGAAAGCCTTCATCTTCTATGGGGAACCTATCCCCGAAAGTGTAAACAAAGAGAGAGCAAATGGTAAGACTACAGCCTCCATTCTACGTCTGCTTCTATCTAAAGGGGAGCCTGTGATTGCAAGTACATGGGGGTTGAAGCCAGAAGAATGGGTAGGCGCAGGGAGAGACAATTCTGACAATCACACTATTTTTTGGACAACCCCGGACGAGCGGAGAACCGCAAGAATTTTAATGTGGTTCAACAAAGAGCTACATAGAATTCAAATGATTCTGAATGAGAATGGAGTCAAAACACGAACGATTATTTATAGCAAAGGCAGACAATAAAATGATTACCGAAGAATAAAGGAGTGGTTTTATGAATTACTATATTTCTGATTTGCACTTTGGACACAAGAATGTGATTTCGTATGACAACAGGCCTTTCAAGGATGTTGAGGAAATGAACGAAACGCTAATCAAAAATTGGAACGACAAAGTTAATCCGACTGATACAGTATATATCCTTGGAGATTTTAGTTGGCTCAATAAGAACAAGACTGTTGAAATTTTGAAGAAGCTTGCGGGCAAGAAAATCCTTGTTGAAGGAAACCATGACGAACTGAAACCAGTGGTTGCAGAACAGTTTGAAGCAATCTATGATTATTTGGAAATTGAGGACGAGGGGGAAAAACTTGTACTGAGTCATTTCCCTATGCCGTTTTGGGATGGGCAGTCAAAAGACACTGTGCACCTATATGGACACGTTCACAATTCACATCAATGGAAGTTCTATGAGAAATTCATCGAATACCTGAGAGATGCCCAGGGGTTTCCCATGCGTACCTACAATGTTGGGTGCATGATGGACTATATGGAGTATACCCCGCAGAGCTTGAAACACATCCTGAATCAGGCTAAAAAGTAAGAGGTGGTGATGTGTTGATAATTCAACAAGACAGCAGAGAACAAGAGGGGAAGCACAAACACGTTCTGGACTACTTTGAACAGCAAGGGATCAAGGTTGTTCGGTCGAAACTATACGTTGGAGACTACACCTTGGCAACAAATCAAAGCGTTTGCATCGACACAAAAAGTGATGTTCTTGAGCTTTTTATGAACCTCACGAAAGATCATGTACGGTTCCGTGACGAGTGCATCAGAGCGCAGGAAGCTGGCATTAAGCTGATTGTGCTGATTGAGGAGCCTTTGCCGCCAGGTGGATTGTCCGAGTGGAAAAGCCCGGTTTTCAAGTCGAACACCGCTAACCACAAGAAGGGGCAACCCGTTACGCAAGCGAACCCAAGCTCCATGAAAAAGGCGATGGGAACGATGCACAAGAAATACGGTGTTATCTTTGCGTTCTGCAACAAAGAAAGCTCTGGAAAGGTGATTTTGAAGATCTTGAGTGGAGTTTGCAATCAGAACAACACGAAATAATTTTTTATTGAGAGGGCATAAAATGGAGATTAAAGACAAGGTGGACATTCCCGGATATGAGGGGTTGTATTATGCGACCCCAGATGGGGAAGTATTCAAGTACGGTACAAACCATAAAATGAAACTTTACTATAAACCATCAAGGGGAGTGTATTATGTTTCCCTTACCAAAAACAAAAAGCAGACGCAAGTAAATATGTCAAAGGTTATGAAGATGTGTTTCTTTAATAACACTCAAGACAGGCTTATTCATATCGGTATGAAATCAGACTTTTCATATTGGAATTTGAAGCCAATGAGCGCATCGGACGCAAATCGGATTTCAGCGGCAGGAAGAGGAATCCCTGTAGTAAGAGTCTTTGACGGAGAGCCGCAATTCTATAGAAGCATAGCAGCTTGTTCTAAAGAGAATTTCATTAGTGAGCGAGCCATTGGAAAGTATTTGAGAAACACAGCAAAGAAAACAGTAGACGGGGCCGTTTACCTATATGAAAAGAATTACGAGCAATGGGCCTATCGTCAAAAGAAAGAGGCGAGTAAATGTACTTAATCTGTTCAAAGACGGGATCTGATGGAAATTTCAGCGTTATCTCAGACAGCGTATCCTGCATAGTGGTTGACTGTGGAGTAAAATGGGAAAAGGCCAATAAAATGAGTGGGTATACTTTGATTGATGCAGATGCAATGTTGGTAAGCCACGCTCACGGAGATCACGCAGCCTTTATTTCACAATTTATCCAGCACGGGCTAAACGTATATGCCACCGAAGAAACGTGGGCGAAAGAGCCTATTTCTCCCGCTTACAATGGTCTGATGCACACAATAGATGGTTCTCAAATAATTGCAGGGTCTTTCATCGTAAAGCCTTTCAAAGTTCCGCACACGAATTCAGACGGATCTCCATGCGAGAACTACGGTTTCTTGATTTACAGTACGGTTACAAAAGAGAAGATGCTCTGGGTTACTGACTGCGCGTACATCGAAAACAAATTCCCGCCTTGCGACTATATCTGTATCGAGTGCAATTACCTCGACATTGAAGACTATTCAAAAGAGCTTGAGTATGTGAACTCTATGGTGGAGAAACGCCGATTTACAAGCCACCTTTCCCTAAACCGATGCGTCAGCTTCCTGCACAAGCAGGACTTGTCAAGAGTTAAGTTTATCAAGATGTTGCATTTGACTAAGACACAAGGTATAATTAAAGATAAGATTAAAGAGCGATTCGAAGAAGAATTCCCAAGCATTGAAGTAGTCGTATGAGCGCAGTACGCCCAGGAGTGGTCACATGGCAAATCCTATTGTAGCAATAATGGCAACTTTAACTGCATCCAAAAGTGCTGTTAAAAGAGCACGAGAAAAAGAAGAAGAAAAGATTGCTATTGAAGCTCTAGGAGAGCCAGACCATTACGGGCAAAGGGAGTTCGTAGACGGTCACTGCTACAGGGTTGACTTTGAGCGTAAGTGTGGTCAAATCGAGCTTTATTGGGTAAAGGAAAATTGAACAAATTTGAATGGGGGTTTAGGTAATGGGGTTCTTTGATCGTATGAACCGAAAACAGAAGCGGGACTTTGAAAAGCTCCCTGCTGATGAAAAGGCAAGAATCTTTGCCACAGAGTTGCAAAACACAGTGTCTACCCAAATGAAAGATGAAGTCTTCCAGAGCTTCTATCGCGGTCATTTGGCAAGCCGAAAGTGGCTCTATGATGCTTACGTGCAGCCAATTGAGGAAATCGATGATCCACAAAAGATTTTAGAGCTTATCATGGGCCTTATCAATGAGATCGCCCGTGACGCTGATATTGCAACCCAAGAACACGAAAAAGTAAAGGAGTCCTGATATGCAGCTTGTTTTTATTCAAGGATCTATCTCTCGACAAGATCCAGTGTCTAAGACCACAAAATCCGGGAAGCCTATGACGGTTTTCACTATCGCAAGTTCTACTGGCTACGGTCAATACCGACAGACCGACTATTTTAACTGCGTTTGCTTTGGCAAGCTTTCTGAGGTTATTCTCAAGAAGTTCCACAAGCATGACCAGATTCAGGTTATGGGCGAGTTCCACAATAAGCCTTACCGAAAAGACGAAAATGGGTATGAGATCCCGAACTGGCAATTTACGGTTAATCAGTTCTGGTTCCCACCAATGGGCAAGGGCGTAAATCCAGAAGGCGGAGCTGCTAATACTTACGACAGTGACTTCAAGCCCGCAGAGTCCAGCTTCTCTTTTGCCACCTCTAGCGATGATGATTTCATTACCATTGAGGACAGTTCGGACTTGCAGTTTTAAGGATATTGCGAGGTGATGCAATATGTATGTAGCAAGCATAAATAAAGCGAATCGAACCATTAAGCTCGGCATTCAAGGCGAAAACAATGCTCGATCCACTCCTTACGATATATCCGATTGGGTGAAAGAGTTTGGAGACAATGGTAGTGTTTCCCTTGTCTGTATCAGGCCCGGAGAGAGTGTCCCTTATTTGGCTTCTGTGGAGAAAGCCGGGAACTCCGTAAACTGGATTGTAAAGAGCGTTGACGTTGAAATCAGCGGAAGCGGCCTTGCGCAGTACGTCTACAAAGTTGGAGATACTGTTGTAAAGAGCCAAGTATTTACTACAGAGATAGACAAGAGCATTGCAAGTTCGACTGGCCCCATTACTCCACCACAGCAGAGTTTTCTTGAGCAAATTGAAGCGTTAAAGGATTCCGCAGAACTTGCAGCATCAAATGCTGTGAAGGCGGAAAAAGGAAGCTCTGGTGCTGCTAAGCGGGCTGAATCCAGTGCTAGTGCAGCTTCTTTGAGTGAAACAAACGCGGGGCTTTCTGCGCAAGCTGCTGAGAACAGTAAGGCTGCTGCGGAGAAGGCGAAGACAGACGCACAAGGATCTGCAAGCGCAGCAAGTCAAAGCGAATTAAGTGCTTCCCAACACGCGAGTTCCGCTCTTGAGTCGAAGAACGCTGTGGATAAAACAAAGGCTGCTATCGACGTTACCAAGGGAGAAATTGACTCCACAGTTCGTGGAGTAAGGGAAGATGCTGCTGCGGCAAAGAGTGATGCTACAAACGCTCAGATTGCTGCTGAGAAGGCACTTACTAGTCAGAACGCCGCAAAGCTTTCAGAAAACGCTGCAAAAGGCAGTGAAGAAAAGGCCAAAGCGAGTGAAACCGCAAGTGCGCTGGCACAGACTGGTGCAGAAACAGCTCAGTCGGAATCCGAAAAATCTAAAATAGCCGCTAGTGACAGTGCCGCTCTCTCCCAGGCTAGTATGAATGGGGCAAAGCAAGCGGAAACAAACTCTCTCGAAAATAAAAAGGCTGCTGAGATGGCTTCTCAAAGTGCGATTAGAAGTGCAACAGAAGCATCTGATAGCGCGAAAAGAGCAGAGCTGGCCGCAGATAGAGCTGAAAATGCTGGCGGAGGAGGTGGAGGTCAACCTGTTCCTGGCCCAGCGGGTGAAAATGGCGGCTATTACACCCCGTCCGTTACTCAGCCTGATGCAGACCACATGCAGGTGGGCTTTACAGGTAGCAAGTCTGATATGCCATCTGTTCCGCCTGTTAGTGTGGCGTTACCAAAGAGCAGTGGCCCAGCAAACGCGTCTGAACTCCCCGCAGCCGTCCCATATGGTCTGCCCCCGGAAACCGCGAAAAATGTACAGGCGGTGCTGGATGCGCTGGATGCAAAGCAGCCCAGCAATAAACTAGCAGTCCTGACCTTTACAGGCGCGGTAGAAGGAACCTATGATGGCACCACGCCGCTGACTGTTAACATCCCAGCAGGAGTCGGTGGAACAACCCCAACAAAGATTGTATCTATCACAACTGACGGTGTTTCTACATCTTTCGTGGAGGACTTGGTATTTGAGGATGGAGCAAGATACTATGCAATGGTTGCTTGCCCTGCAAGTATGGGTGACCCCAACGGCCCTCAGACTCTGTATTTACGGATTGGGGATGTCGGCATCTTCGGCAACGGCATAAGAGTCGGCCCAATAAATACTAAGGCAGAATCGATCCTAAACAACCAGATGGTTTTCACGTTTTTTGTGTCTGACAAAAAAATCTACGGTGAGAGCATAGTAGGTGTGGGAGATAGCACTCTCAATAGGGTTGCCAATACCATCGCAAATGCGAGAATCGTAAAAGACAAGATCGACTTCTTCAGCCAAAATTCTAAGCCTGTCCCTGCAAATATCATCGTGGAGGTGTGGAAACTTTGAGAGATATTTTTGTGACTGAAAATGGAGTGCGCAGAAAACTATCAGCAGAAGAATTAGGCCACATTGAATCAGAGCAGAAGCGTGAAGATGCCACCGAGCGGCACCGCCCGCTGGACGAGAGCGAGGTGTTGAGTCTGATGCTACGCCAAAACATCCAGACGCTTGCCGTAGACGATGCAACAGCCGTGCGTATGCGTCAGTATTACCCCGAATGGGCTAAGGATACCAAGTACACCGAGGGCTATAAGGTGCAGCATAACGGTAAGCTGTGGAAGTGCAGACAGGCACATACAAGTCAGCCAGATTGGGAGCCAAGTACAGCCACTGCTTCTCTCTGGACGGAAATCCCGGAGCAGTATGCAGGCGACCAGTACGACCCCATCCCCTATGAGGGAAACCAGGTGCTGGAAAAGGGCAAATATTACACGCAAGACGGTGTACTGTATGAGTGCATTCGTGATAGCGGTATCGCAGTATTTGAGCCCCTTTCTAAGCTTGCAACAATGATGGGCGGTGAGTACGTTAAAGTAAAGGAGACAACGGCATGACATATCGTGATTTGCCACCACAAGAACTTACCCAGAAGCTTATGGCAACATCGTTTGGAAGCCCCAGTATGAATAAGAAAGTGTTCGACTGGTGCAACGCCGTGTACACTCTGATTCAGTTCAGAGAAAACGAGCGCGTAAAACTTGTTGAGAAGTACGGAGAGAAAACAGACGATGGAATGGTCGTAAAGTCTAATCGGCTTACAGAGTTCTTTAAGGAGTACAACGAAGTATTGGATATGGCGATTGAATCTGAAATCCCATCCATGCCTCTTAATGAGGATTCATTCAACGATGACTCGTGTTGCTATCCTAAAGACAAAGAGCTTTGGATCAGTCCAAAAGAAATTGCAATCCTCATGGGAATAAAAGAAAAGCAGGGCGCATAAGCGCCCTGCTTTTTTATCTGCCTCTTAAATATCCCTTGTTATCCCAGTATGCAGTTTTACCCTTAAAGCTGAACCCACCAGTTGCATACAATGTGTGGCTAGCAGACACCGCGAAATTGCTGTATACCGTTGTTTGACCAGTTCCAAAATCCATTATGTCCTTTCCGCCTATGCCAATTTTAACATACCCAGACATTACTTTAACAAATCCACTTCCGCCTTGAAGGTCAAGACCGGCTATCCTGGAATTTATTGATCTCACATCAGCAGTAATTGACACACTAGCGAAATTAGAGCTCGCGTACTGCTTAATACTAGCCTCAGACTGAGAAACACGCCCGTTGACTTGATCCATAGTTACGAATCTCGCAACAGATGCGTTCGTAGCAAATGTACTATTTGCATATTGTTTAATGCTTGCCTCGGATTGTGAAACTCTACTATTCAGCTCGTCCTTGGTTGCAAACTTTGCGACAGATTCATTTGTAGCGTAGCTACCATTTACATAAGACTTGAATTCCGCCAATGCCTTAGAAACCTCTCCCGTCTTTTGATCGGTATAGGTATTAGCTGCGCTCATTTGTGCTCTTGCAAAATCTCCATCCACGTAGGTTCTAAGACCCGCAACGCTCGTAGAGATAGACTCTTTGGTTTCCTGATAGTGTTGTGCTTCCAACTTAACCTGGGCTGAAATGTCGCTTGAGAGAAGTGTAAGTCTTGCGTCAGATTTTGAAAAAGAGTCTTTAGTTTCCCTGTAATGCTGTGCTTCCAGATTTATCTGAGCTTGCAGATTATCAGACAAGACTTTTATTTTAGCGTCAGAAGCAGTAATTTTATCAGTAGTGTTCTGATAGTGCTTCGCTTCTAACGTAATCTGAGCTTCCAAACTCGTAGAGACTGCATCTATACGTGCATTGCTAGACTGTATACCATTTTCAAGTTTCTGGAACTGTTGAGTGTCCAAAGTCACTTGGCTCTTGAAATTATCCGACAGAACGGTTATCCGAGCGTTTGTCTCGTTAAAACGGTTCTTGGTTTCATTATAGTGAGAAGTCTCAAGGTTTATTGAAGCTTGCAAATCGCTCGCAACAATATCTATTCGAGCGTTAGATGCTTTAATTCCTTCCTTGTTTTCTCTGTAATGATTTGCTTCAAGCGTAATCTGAGCGTGAAGTTCATCGCTTATCTGCTGGATCAGCGTACTTGACTGAGCAAAGGAATCGTTAGTCTTCTTTTCAAATGCAGTGAATGCGTCTATCTGAGCCTTCAAATTGTCTGCGACGACCTTAATCCCGGCTTCTGCATTGATTATTCCATCTTTGTTTTGCGAAGTATGGTATGCGTACAGCTCTGTGATTTTGCTTAGGCTTGCGTATCCAAAGTCCCCCTCCGCAAATCCAAAGTCCGGGAAAAGGAACTCAGGGATTTCAATTACAATATCGTCGCCAGACAAATTTCCGTTGTCGTCAGTTGGAGCAGAATTCTCTACTCGCTTATAAACTTGGTGGAACAGCTCTCTTGTATCTGCAACCTTATCTCCTACGATTACGGTACTTTCGATTGACGGGTGAAAGTAGTTATAAGAAAGTTCCTTGATACGCACAAATTCCCATTTCTCTTTGCCGGAATCGTCGTCAACGAAGTAAGCTTTGACTATATCGTTTATGTCGAACGTCTCAAATTCATACTCTTTGGTTCCTCGCATATCAACGACTTCATAAGCTATAGACTTTCTAGGTTTGCATTTCTTTGCGAGCTGCTGTTCGGCCCAAAACTTTAGTGTCTTTTGACCGCTTTCATCACCCGTATCATAGATGTTTGCATTTTGCTCGTATGCCTCATACACTTTATTGGTGTAGCTAAAGTTCTCAATGTAGCTTTTGCCGCCGTTCACTTTCTTTATGTTGAGGTTTCCGTTTCCAAGTGGATAAAGCCGAGTAATAATGTCGTTATCCCATGTGACTTTTGCAGGTGCAGCAAGGTTCTTGTTCTTTCGGATAGAGAAGCCTTTCCACTTGTTGAAATCAGAACCTTCCTTAGTCTCGTCTCTCAGGCTCAGCGTCTTGTTTTTGCTGTCCCAATCAAGGATTCCACCATACAAGGATTGGATGGCTTGAATATTCTCAAGCGCAGACTTCATATCTGTTTCAATATTGAACGTACCGTAATCATTCGCCGGGTCAAACCCATTTGGGAGAACATCGCAAACGCCAAGTTTCCAGTCTGTGCCTTTCAAAATTGCCCACAGGGCATATCCTGCGCTTCCTCTTGGCATACGAACACCACGGGAGTCCACAACCTCAGAATCATCATATTCAACGCCATTCACAGTAAGCTTGAACTTAGGGTCTGTCTTGGGTAGGATCTTAACCGTATGCTCGTCAATAGCTTCGATTTTAGTGTTCACATTATGAGCTTGAACATAAACTCTTCCAAGCAGATACCAAGTCTCTACCAGAGTTACGTGTACAGCATTCCCGTCATTTACAATGCTGTTCTTATTCAGCGCGGTGTACTGCCTGTCGTTGCACTCATATATATACTCCGGGTTCTTTATCTGGTTCCACTTTTCGCTCTGTGCCAGCATGTCAAAAGACAAGGTGCTTTCTCCATTTGAGACTATTGTTATGGTTGGAGAAGCCATATTGTCTTTTTGGCCGCGTCCTTCTGCGGCGTTAAAATTAGAGAACTCCGCTATTCTTCTATTGTTCTTATCAAATACTCGAATGTATCTCGCGACACTATTCACGGAAATTCCTCCTTATCTCGACCACAGGATCTTCTCTTTTACTATCGTTCTGAGGTATTTTTCTGTTCCATACATGGCAGTAATCTGGATAGTTTTACCCTTGTCAAGAAGCTGAAACTCACCTGTGAATTCAGGCATTGCGTTTGTGCGGAACCCATCGTTTCTTTCCAAGTAGCAAGACATGTTAGAATGGTCAACAACTAACTTTGAATCAATAGGAACTGTTCCATCCCATTTGTAAACAATATCTCCGATTTGGAATGATGGGTTTGCGCATCCACCGCTGATTTCATTTACAACGCCAATTTCCTTGTCTCCGCTATTCACAAGAAGCCCACTACCGTATACAATCTGGTCAAAAAGAGGATAACCATAAGGCTGTGTTTCAAATGGGATTGTAGCCTTAACAAAGGACGGCCCCTCTTTTATGTCCGCCTTTCCAGAATACTTTGCATCGAATGCAATGCCAGCTTTTTGGTACGTCAGCTTCTTGGTATCATGTTTAGTGCTATCCAGTAGTCTTGCAATGTCTAGCTTTAATTGCTCCTTTTCTGCCACGCTAAGGCCATCTTCGCTCCACAGGACAATGTTAAACAATCTGTTTTGGTAAACGGTATCTTCAATAATAGATCCGTCAACATTTGGCATTTCAATATACGTGCTTTCAGTCTGCGGCATAACTTGAATGTCGCTACGCTCAGGATCGTATATCATGCCAAGTGGTGCAAACCATTCTGTAGCATTATTCTTACCATCAACTTGACCGATGATGAAATCACTAATGGCTTTTCGTGGTTTTCTATCCGTGGCTTTTGTGTATTCAAAAACACGGATTTCATTTACTCCACGGGCGAACTCTTTTAGGCCAAGTTTTTCCGCTACATTTGCAAGAGCTTCAAGAGATGGTATCCCGTCAGCAGAGGAAAACTCTTCATTGAGGCTAAAAAATGTATTTAGTTTTCTGATTTCATCAAGTGCCTTAATATTATCATGTAGATAAAGCGATACAATTATATCGTCAAGGATTTCCTTAATGCCAAGGCGCTCCGCGATTACTTGCAATGCGGAACTTTTGCACAAGTCGCTTGAAGAGAACTTTTCTTTGAGATTATTCTCGGCATACTGCGTTGGTCTGTCTTTTACACCATGGTGTTCCCGTACTGGGATTACCGTGCTCATGCCAGAATACTTATCCTTTAATCTGAACTTCTCTAGGAATGGTTGCAAAGCGAACTGCGCACTTTTGTCTGCGGTAGAGAACGCATCCGAAAACTCATGCAAAGCATATTGAGTAAGATCATCAAATACGTTCGCTTTTTCGTATAAGATGTTCTTTACAGTTATATCTTTGATGCTATCGCTTGCCTTAATTGTTTCATATATATTCACAAGAACGACAAACTGCGAAGAATTATACTTTGTTCCGCCAGTGGGGGTTGTATAATTGTACTTTTTACCCGTGTTGTATTTCGACACTATCTCACCTTCTTAAAAGGGCGCAGCCCCAATAAGGAACTGCGCCTTTACTTTTTTATTTAGCCCCGCCAGTCAGACTTCTTCTCTCGAACGTCTACATGTGTAAACGTGTTGTATCGGCCAACGCCACCACTAGTAGGCATAATAGACCGAGCATACGCGGCTACCTTTTCTGGCGGAACCCCTTCGATTTTAATATCTGCCGCAGTTCCGTACAAGTGCTGGCTCTGCGGCTTTCCACCAACAGAAGAGTTATGAGACGTGGTTCGGTATGCGCTGTTAATGATTACAGCGCGGCCAAAGTGCACCCGAATCTTTTCAAGCGTTTTCACAAGGTCAGGGGCGACAAAGATAGGGTCTGTGCCATCCTTGCACCGAAATTCTCTCACTCGGAAATGAGGAGAAAGCTTACGGGTTCCATCATTTTTAAGACTATATGCGTTAATTGTAACCATACTTACTACCTCTTTTATTCAACCTTTTTCCATTGAGCCATTGAATCGCTAGGAGTCCAAACATTGTTATCTATCCGGCTTTCGTATAGGATTCCATTCCACCAGCCGCGTTCTCCCTTAGAGAAAGCAGTACCAACCGTAATTGGGCTAGGGATGATTCTGTATCCGTCCTTGTACTGGATTTCTTCCCACAGGTTTGTGGCCTTATCTGGTGTATTTTCTGGCCTATCCCAAAGGTCTACAGCCGCCCGCATAAGTTTACCACACCATTGGATTCTCGTACCGCTCTTAACCAAACCGCCGCCACCGCTCAGCACAGGATAGCAAGCAACACAACGCGACGCGTCTTTGTCATGGGCAGCTTCTCTCATAAGGACAATTGAATCAATGAAATTTTGGGCTTCTTCTCTTGTCATGTCTTCATCGCACCTTCCAAGATTTGCACAAATTCAGAATCAGAGATTTCTTCTTTTGAAGAAGACAGATCTTGTGCTTTAAGATCATCAACTCTCTTCTGAACTTCTTCTCTCATTTCAGCGGGTACTTGGTTTATAGAAATAGAGCCTTCATAAACCTGCTTAGTATATCCTGCTTTTTCTTTTATTTCTTTGAAAAGTTTATTGAACTTCTCTTCACTTATTTCACAGAACCCAGGAATCTCACTTTCGCTTTTTGTTAATCCTAAGACATTCATTGATTCATCATAAGTTGCATAATATTTCATTTTCACCTCAGTTAAGACAAAATAATCACATCGTATGTTCTTCCACCAATAAAATTAGATTTCGATTCAATTACATTTACGTAATTCTCTTTTCCATAATAATTTTCGGAATTTTCAACGCCTCCCGATTGGTTCACAATTAGTTCTACTATAGTTTTATAGGTTGAAAAAAACTCAAAATTAAACATAGCGAGAGCAATTGTGCTGTTGGTCTGTCTATCTGTTACTGACTTGTCAGATATTAAGCAGTATTTAGCATCGGCTATTGTTGGAGAAATATACTTTTTAGTGTTATATGCTGGTGTCCACTCAGAAACCTCTATTTTTGAGAACTGCCCAATGTCTGCGCCAGTCTTTATTGCTGTCACAGCAGAAGAAAAGCCATCAGGGAATGTCAAACTTGCAGATGTCTTTCCCTTCGCTCTAATAGCATCAGCAATTGACTTTAGCCCAGCGTCAAGCTGCGTAGAATCAACAACCTTATCGTATGCCATCAGTAAGAACCTCCTCCCCATTTCGGGAGAGCATTCAGCGTTTCTTGGACAATGTTTTGTTTGTCTGATTCAGTCCAGTAATCAATGCCCTTCCTCGGAGTATTTCCGTTTGCACCTCTTGGAATCCCGAAAACGAAACTAAACACTTTACCAGTGTCAGGCCCACTTGCTGTTACAGTAACTGTAGCGGAAGACTCAGGAGATAAAGTAGTCGCAGATGCAGTAGGGCTTCCAAATCCAGCTGCTGCTCCCGGAGAACCCTGTGCGGGGCTTCCAGACGTTGCCATTCTACCCATTTAATCACTCCTTACTTGAATTTTCTAGCGTATATCGTTACGTCTACTTTTGGCGGATCGTTCCTAATCGTTGCTTTAACTTGGCCGTTAAGTGTTTCAAGAACGCCGTTGTTGAGTATGCTCAAGGCTTCTTGCGCTTTATCATCTTCCTCCCCATTTCCTGTCTTTATAATAAATGGAGGTTCTGTATCATAAGAAATATTCATTCCCTCACAGGGGACGGTCTGAACCCATGTGCCCATAGACTTAGCCCATCCAGAAGCCAAGAATTTGCAAGTGAAAACCTTTATAGAATCAGAAGCAGTAAAATAAGAAATGTCTTTTCCGCCAAGCAACTTAGAGTCCTTTGCTTGAGCGTTCTCAGGCAACGCTTGAACATCCGCAGCTGTAATGGTTACATTCCCATCCGGGCCTGCTTTCTTGCTGTTTACGCTCTTCACTTTTTCTGCAAGCTCTTGCCGAATTGCAGAATCATTGTAGTTTTCAAGAGACGCAAGCTTCTCTTTCTCTTGGGTTGTGAAGTTGTTGTCGGTAGGGACCTTGTCTGTGGGATAAAGTCCCATGCCAGCTTCTGCATCCTGTCCTTTTTTCCAGGTGTATACCGATCCGCTCTTTGCAGTGCATGTATACCACTCGCCAGTGCTAGAATTAACATAGCGCTGTCCAATATCAGCTGCGGTGCTTGTTGTTGGAGCACCTGTCCCTGTAAGGTAACTTGTCTTACTATCGACTTGGCCTTGGAGCTTTCCGATTGCGGAAAGAACAGTGTCTTTTGCTGTTACCTTTTCAGATGTGGTTCCAGAAAATCCATCAAGGCTAGTCTCTCTAACTGCTGACTCAACATTTTGCCATGTTTTATTACCAGCCCAATAGCTCTTTGGGTTCCCATCAGGGGAGATTTGTGGTTCCTTCTTTTGGAGCTTTGAGTCAATCTCAGCTTTCGTGTAATAGTTCGCTAGATCTTCAATTGACTGCGTATTCCGCCAATCGCCTTTGGTCTTATCCCATGCAAATACTGCAAACTGTGGTTTTTCCACAAATGCAATGTCCCCAGCTTCGGCTGTGGAATGTTCTGCTTTCAGAGACTCAACCGTGTCGAAGTAGCCCTTGTATCTGCTCGCCTTTTGGCTTGTTTCTGCAAGCAGACTTTGAATAGTGCTTATTGTCGTACTATTGCCAACAATGTACTGGCACGAAACGGTGATGTTGTCCCCGTCTTCAAGCCCCTTGTTAAAGGTTACGCTTCCGCCAATGTAATCAATGGAATGCGGCGTTTCCACCTGGCTAATGGTAATTCCATTACGTTTAATTGTTGGCGCAGGGGTTCTAAGCCAAAGCTTTACTCCGAAGTTCGATTCATAGATTCTGTTTTTGTTCTGCTGTTGGTTATCAATTGAAACAGCAGTAAGCGGTTCATCTGTAAGCGTACCAACGGTAAGGTTAAGCGCCTTAGATATTTTATTAAGTCCCTCGGAAAGTCCAGCAATCAAAGGACTTTGTACTTCGTTGCTACCGGGGTCTTGCTTTACAATTTCAGCCAAATCAAAGTCCTCCCAACATTAAGTTATGCGACCTCAACAATGCTTACTTCAAGCTGAACAGTCCAAACGCCGCCATTCTTGGTTCCCATAGTTGCCTGCTTTCGATTCAGCGCAATTGCTTCACCGCCCTGGCCGTTTACAAGAGAGACCTCATTCCATGGGAAGTTTGCAGCACTTTCGCCAAATGTTGCACGAACCGTTGCGGTTCGGTCTTGAACCTTCGGGTATCCGCTATCCAATGCAGCCATTGCCTTGTTGCTTCCCTGTGCAATGACACCGCTCTGCGTTGCTCGCTCAGCTGTACTATCAGATCCCACAGCGATTCGTCCATGAGTAGCATCGTATGCAGTAGGAGCACCAACGCCAAACACCAGTTTCAGCATCTCATTAGCTCCACCATTAAGGATGATATTTCCGCCAATAGTCTCGTAGGGCATAGGCTCATTAAAGCGGTTGCGCTTTTCAATAGTCCACTTCACGCCCCATGCGCTGTGCTCAGAATATTGCAGCATCTTAGTCAGGTTTGCATACAGTGCCTTTGCCTTCTCTCGAATATCGTCCGTGACCTTTTCGGGATGTGCTGTAAGGTAAGCAATGCACTCACGCATTTCGTTGTACATGTTTTCGGTGAACTTCTTGTTATCCATGTTCGTTTCTCCTTTTTTCAATAAAAAAAGTGCCGAACAAGTCTTCTTTGACTCATTCGGCACATGGCACTCTGTTTTCTCTTTTAATTATAGCACTACATCAAGGCATTGTAAAGATATTGCGACCAAGGGATCTAGCCGCATTCTCTCCGTTGATGTTTGCAATAATGTTAGAGGTCTGGTTTGTTGTGCTACTATAATAACTTCCGTTTTGAGAACCAGGCGCGACTCTGTTACCACCGCTAGGCGAGAAAGAGTTGAAGTTTGCCAATGGGGCATTAAGCCCAATATTCTTTATCTGGCTGTTTATCGCGGACAAGTCTCTGGAAAGAGGGATTATAAGACCTTTTCGGTAAGTGCTGAGGATTCTGTTCGCATTCAGCATTGCGCTCTGTTCAGCGAGCCTGCTCTGGTTAAGCCGAACACGGTCAATATCTTCCGAAACCTGCTTCATGGTTTCATACATTTCTTTCTTAGCAGGGTTTACCGCATCCTTCTCAACACTCTCTGCAATCTTTTTGTTTGCGTCTTTGCTTGCCTTTACAGAAGCATTCGACACGCTTTTAGCCGCATCAATCGAATGAGCTTTCTGGTTGTCGATCGCACTAATCCGGCCCTCTATGCTCTTGAGTTCGGCTTCTTTCTGCTTCTCCGATGCCTGAATCTGAGCCTCAATGCTTGCAATCTCCGCGTCTCTCAGCTTTTCAAGGCTCTTGATTCTGTCCTCAACAGACCAATCCCGAAGGACTTTATCCCAGTCGGTCTTAATACTTTCAAGCTGTTCTCTGGCTTCGGCCTCTTTCTCACGGTATTCAACACCGCTTCGGGAAGCAGCCCTCTCAATATCTTGCTCGGCTTTCTTTTTATTCTTAAAGTATTCTTCCTGCTTGTCCTTCCTCGAATTTTCTTTTTGGACTTCTTTCAGAGCATCTATCTCTGCATCGTATCGTTCCTTTACTGCCTTCTTTTGCTCTTCAAGCTTTTCCTTTTCAGCCTTATAGCGCTCATTGATTTCTTTCTTAGACTGTTCAAGGGCTTTCTTTTGCGCGGCTGCGGCCTCTCTTGCGGCCTTTTCGCTATTTTTCGAAGCCTTATTGCTGAACTGGTTGATGCTTGTAATGTCTTTTTTAGCAAAGTCGAGGTACTTGCTCCAAGATTGATACCTGTTCGCAAGCCCCTTCTCAAAATCGCCCCAGTCAATCTTATCTGGCCCAGCTTCGCGCATTATATTAGCCGCTGCTCGCGCATACTCATTTGCTCCCTTTGCCGCATTAAATGCTTCTATGGTTACATCGGCAAACGCTTTGCTGGTTCCCTCAAGCCCGCTAGTAAGGTTGTCCGTTTCAGATTTCGTGCCATTGGTTACATTTTTGAAGTAGTCTTCGGTATACTGCAACAAATCCATGGCAGCTGCCAGCTTGATGCTTTGAAGAACATTCTCCTTTTGAGAATCTACCAGTTCTTGAGTGGCGGTAGAAGTCATCTTAATCGCACCAGATGTAAAGTCCAGAGATTTAATGAAATCATACCCGCCTGCGGTGAGTTTTTGAATCGTATCTACAGAAAGGTATCCGTTGTTATTGAACTCCTCAATCGCGCTATGAACGCCGTCAAAGGCGCTCTGGGAAGAATCTATAGTGCTGTTCAGGTCTTTCATCTCCTCTTCCAGAGAAGCGATTTCTTCTTTTGTCACCTCAAAGCTATGAGAGGCTGCTACGACTTCCGAAGACAAAGACGGGAACAGCTCGTCCGCCATATCATAGACCATCCATCTCAAGGATTCGTTGCCATCAACAAGGGAAAGAAGCGATTCTCTCCACTTGTAATATGCGTCAGCAGAACCAAGAGATGCCTCAGTTACGTTTTCAAGAGCCGCCTTCTGCGAAATAAGTCCTTGAAGTGTCTTTTTATAAGGCTCCTCCAAGTCTCTCATTGCATCTCCAAGCGCTTCAAAAACCTTTTGGCCTGCTTCTCCCTCTCCGTAGGTGTTCTTTAACAAATCTCTTGCTTGAGCCAAGATTTCGTAAGATTCCTTTTTGCCAGCGCCGCCAGGAAGGACACTATAATAGAAGTCCATGTCTTCGCGTTGAAGGAGCGGCTTCATGATCTCCATGAGTTCATCCCGTGTTTCTTTCGTAAGCTTTGTAAGCTCTCTTTGGGAAATGACCTCCTTATCATACATAGCCCCAAAGATTCCCTTCTTTTTTCCTGCTTGGTCAAGAACATCATACAAATTATTGATTCGCTCTGTCCATTCGGCAGTTGTCAGACCAGTTAGTGCGTCCTTTGCGTCTCTTATTCCAGCAGCAAGCTCTTCAATTGTTTTCTTTGTACCATCTGCATTCTCAGTCTCAACTCGAAGGGCCTTTGCCAGCTCCCATGTTTTTTTCTCAAACTCCTCTTGCTCTTCGCCTGTTCTGTTAGTCTTCGAAGAAAGCTCAACGAATTCACGATATAACGCCTTGGTAGATTCCACCTGTTCTAATGTAGCGTCAGATGCCGCGAGAGACGCGTCTCTGATCTCGTTTTGCTTTTCTCTCGTTTTTTCTACTACAGATGTAATTCCACCATACGCCGCTGCTCCCAAACCTATTGCAAGCTGAATCTTAGAAAGTTTGGCGGCAGTGATCCCGGCTTCATTTCCAGTCTTTTTCAGCTCGCTCCTAAGTTCTATAAGAGCGCCCTTAAACCCTTTTTGTTTAATATTGGCAAAACTAAGTACAGCAGAATATTCCTTGATTTTACTATTGAGGCGAACGAATCCGCTTGACATTGGCTTGATGAATTTCTCGTCAACCTTCGATGCTTTCATGCGGAGAAGCAACGCGACAGAGATATTCAGAAGGTTGTTAAATCCACCAAGGTATTTTGTAAGGGTTCCGATCCCTATTCCTAGGTCAACTACACCCTTTGCTAACCCCATAAATCCAGCATTGCTGTTATTTGCTTCGACTACAAGGCCCTTCCACAAAGAAGTAAGCTGTTCCAGCTTTGCGGAAAACGTTCCTATATACTTCTCGTTCTCAGAAGTGGAGTATCCGATTGCGTTCGTCATGTTCTCAGTGACTTCATCAATCGTTCCAATATCATTCAAAAGAGCAACTAAGTAGTTCTGTCGGAATGTGCCAGCAGTTCCATAGATTTCCTTAATATCGTCTGTAATGACAGCTGCATGTTCCTCAAGGTGTTGAGCAAAATCATCACCGCCCACGCCCTCGTACATCTGGGCCGCAAGGGTTTCTTTCTGTTCTTGTCCAAGGGCGTTAAGCTGTTTAGACAAGGCTTTCCAAACGTCCAGTATGTCCGCTGCTCCTGTTCTATAGGCATCGACTGTCTTCCGAACAGAATCATTTCCAACTTCGTAAAATGTTTCCAGCGCCTTTGGTTTAGACGTATAAATCAGCAAAGAGTTAAGGGCCGTGCCAATGACAGCGCCGCTTCGGCCTGTTGCTTTGCTCATTGCAGTAATTGCACCGATGGTTTCCTCAAAGCTAAGCTTTGCCTGTTGTGCACTACTAGAAGCTCGTTGCAAAGCGGATATGATTTTCTCAGACGTAACCGGGAAGCTATCTGCCGTAATGTTGATCTTATCAATAACACTTTGCATGTCCTTGGCTTCAACATTCCACTGGGACATAATGGCAATCAGGCCCTCTGTGGACTGGTTAACGTCAAGTTCAGCGGTGTTCAGTGCGAGCATTGCGCTCTTTGTAAGGGCTACAGTTTCGGCCCACGTAGCACCAGTCTGAGCAAACCTTACCGCAATCTCTTGCACATCTTCGAAGCTTCTTCCGTAAGTAAAAGCAATGTCGTAGAGTTCCTTGCTCAGCTCAGACTGACCTACGTTTTCATTCAAAACACGTTGCAGCTGCACAACTGCATCTTCGGTCTCTTTGAGCGTCTTTATGGAGCCTTCCGCAACTTCTTTGATCTTAATAGCAGCATAGTATGTCGAAAGCTCAGAAGCCTTTTCATAAAGAGACCTAAAAAAGCTCTTTCCTTTTTCGCCAGACTCCTCAAAGGTTTCACCAGTTTCTTTGATTTGCTGCTTTAGCCCTTTTAATGCCTCGCGCTGATCGTCCGTTAGTTTCCCATTTTTCTGGGCCTCTTTATTTATTTCTTCAAGGCTCTTTACATACTTCTTGCTTTGCTCTATAACTTCTTTATTTACATGGGAACTTTTCTTCTTTTCGACCTCTTGTGTAAACTTCTTTTGAGCCTTCACCATCTTTTCGATTTGTTCAAGCTCTTTTTTATTTTGTTGTTCTGTTGCTTTTGAAACCTCGGCTTTTACTTTTCCTACAGACTGCGCAACTTTCTTTGCATCTTCTTGGCTAAAGAGTTTTTCAAAAGAAGTGTTGTTTTTCTCAATTGATTGCTTGAAGTTCTCAGCGAATTCCTTTCCAAGTTGAGAAGAAGTTTCTTCAATCATCTGCTTGGCTTCTTCTAGGGCCTGCTTAATCCCCTCTATGTCAAGGGTTAGACTAGTAAGGTGTTTTGCACCTTTCTTATCTTCTGCCATGCTATATCACCTCACTAATGTTTCATTACTGGAAATTGAGCCATGAATTCCGCATCGCTCATTCCGCTTTCAGAAACGTACTCCTCACGCTCTTTTTGGCTGAATGTCTTGAACTCTGACGGATACTCTTCCTCGCTCAAACTATCTTCATCTTCGCCCTCAGAGGCAACGCCAAGGTTCTCGCAGGCTCGTTTCACATAGTTTCGATAGATAGCGAAAAGAAATCTTCTGCTACTGTTCATAATGTCGCTCTTGCTCATGTGAGCATAGTACATAAGGACAGAAAACAGTTCGTCAAAATTAAGAGAAGCGCCAGCGTTGCCTCTATCGGAGCTGGACGCTGACGCTTTCAAAAACCCGACATATCCTCAATATAACGGTACATTTCCGCTATTTCGATCTTAGTCAGCTTATATTTACGTTCGAGGTCGTAGAACCTTATGTGTCTACCCTTGTACTTTACTTTTCGTTCCATCCATTTAATGAGGCCGACAGCGCCTGGACTATCAGAGTAGAACCTGTAGTCCTTCTTAGTCAGCTTAGCCAGCCATAGTTTGATTCTTCCAATGAATCCAAGCTCTGCCTTTACCTCTTCCTTGCTTTTGATCTGGAACAGTGCAATGATGAACGTCGCAAGGTCTTTGTCGGAGAGGTTTTCTCCCTTTTCTTGCAAATGCAGGGACAATGGGTTCTCTGCGAAATACTCTGGTTCTTCGCCAAAATATACAGGTTCAATATCGAAAGTGTACCCGTTTGCTGTGAATTGGCCTCGTTCTTGAACCGTTTCGTATTCGGTTATTTCATCTTTCTTTTCTCGCAAATCGCCCATTTATCCTTGCTCCTTTTAAATTAAACCACGCCTGCGCCCTTCATGGTGCTAAAGCTCTCATAGAAAGCACTCGTTCCTTGAGGAACAGGCATGGACTTGAAGTTGTAAGTGATTGTGTTTGTAAGTGGCTTCTGAGTAGTGACAGCGGGCAAGTCACCAGAGATAGCAGCACGAGGCATTTCTGCATAGTACAGGACATGTTCACCGCTCTTGATGGATTGCATCTCTCCGCGAATTTCCAGAGCAAATGTCTGAGTTTTCAGGACTGGTGCGGCCTCATAAGCCTCAGTATCAGTTACATTGATGTAGTAGATACAGGTAAGCTGTGCGCCAACCAAAGAGCTTTCAAATTCCAGCTTGTGTGCAGACTCGGTATACTTAAATGTTCCAGCAGATGCACTATCTCCTTGTTCCAGCGCGTTGCCATAAGCGTCTCGAATTTCGAAATGGTACTTCTTGTCTTCTGTCTGTGCAGGGTACTCGCTTTCGGTTGTGAATGTGAACTCTGCATTTCCAGTTCCTGCAACTGGTGTAATCGAAATGTCGTGCATGATAGCTCGTGCAGTGGTCACTTTGTTCTTACCACCAACAGTTGCGTGGAAATTGGGGTCATAGACGTTTGTTGCAACCGCAATGTTGTGGGTTTCAGCAGTCGGGCGCTCTGCGTCTTGGCCATTTCCGTTTTCTACAGTCTCAGATGTACGAGTAATCGTATGCTGTGTAGAGGAAAGGAAATCGCGTCGGGTTGTCACGGCCAGATTGTAAAGCTTTCTTCCCATGTCATCCAGGGGAATCACTCGAACAATACCAGCTCGCATAGGGATCAGGTCATCAGGGATGTTCTTTGTAGTAGCCATATTAGCTCCTCCTTATGTTTTTATTTTTTTATAACATTGAAATTTGTGCTCTGGCACAAAAATGTTACCTCTTGTATGTAAAGAGCTGGGTCACTGGCAAGCTCCATTGGCGGGTCTAAAAGGTAAAGTATATGTCCTCTTCCAATGTCACGCCTATCAAGTATTGCAATGACCTGCTCTACTACCTCGTCAAGTTGGTCGCTGTCAGCTCGTTCGCCAGAGACCGTTACGACATACACCAGATTTTTCACAACATCCGAATTGCTTTTTTCTGGTTGACCGCTTGATATATGAATCTGGTTGGACGCATTTCCAGCGTTTACAATGTCTGTTCCATACCTGGTCGTAGTAATGTTTTCCGGCGAAAATCCATTCCTTGTTATAAAGTTATCAGAAACAAGAAGCGACCTGATAACTTCTTTGTCTTTTTGTACTGTAATCAAACTACCACCTCAATAACATACTTGTCCAAATCGGCTTCGTCCAGAAACTTTTCCATATTCGCTTTAAGAATTCGATCTACAAATCCCCCGTCACGAAGACCTGCTTCAAGTCGTCTCTCTGCATTTTGGATTGCATAATTTGGTTTTCTTCCTGGGTTTCCTGTGAACTGGCCAGCTTTAGACCCAGAGCTTTCAGCATTTTCTCCGAAGAAGTTTTTATATTCTCCCTTCGGTCGGCCAACAATAGGCCATCCACTTCTAAGCGGGTTCCAAAGGTTACTGTTAATGTAGTCTTTAAGCTCTTCATTGCTCATATCTACATTTGTGCCTGTTCCATAGCTTTCAACCAAGGCCCATCCGTATGACGAAACGCTTGTAACGATTTGGCTCCTAACGGAATTTATTTTGGCTTCGTAAATCTGCACATCGGAAGAATCGCTTTTCCGCTTATATCCAGTTGAATTATTCGTAAGCCCGCTCTCAATATCGTTATAGACTCGCTGCATTGCTTCATTTGCAGACGGGATTAGGACTTCTTGTACAATGTCATCGAACATACCTTGCGAGTCGAATTTAAGCTCAATCATTTAGACGCGGCCTCCTTTATCATACACGTCAAGATCCCGTTCGGTTTTCCATCGTAAGAGTCCATCATGCTTGTATCTATGCTTTCGATTCTGTATGGGATTTTCTTTAACACGTTTTTCTTCGTTTTTTCATCGAACACAAAAGCGTCTTTCATAATGATGTTCTTTGGGGATAATGTATACTTTGCGGGCAGAGCCAGGTAAGTTATAGTCTCCTCCATCGACCCTGCAACAGAATCTTTCGCATCCTTTGTGTACGACTTAACATACGCATACACATCCCGGTATGCGTATACAGGCCCCATAATTGGCTTTCCGTAATTATTAAGTTCTCCCGTTGGTTCATTGTGAGAAATAATGTCAACCTTTTCGTTGCACTCTACGCAATGAGTAATTGCCAACTTTTGGCTAGAGTTTTCAGGAAATATGGAATAGATCATAAGCGTAGAATTTGGCTGCGTCTCTCGCTTAAAATACGCCCCGGCAAGCTCTTCCTGCTGATTCATATTGTCAAACGTCATAACGCCTGTAAACCAATACGCGCCGTCTGTTGTTCCGATTGCTTTATTCAACATATTCGGGGCCAAAGAAGCATACTGCTCTAATCCGCTTCCAACAAATGTGACCTTCTCTCCAAGCTCTCTTATTGTGTTGTAAAAGTCTTCACCACCAACGTCACAAATCACTCAAACTCCTCCGAAATCTAAAGAAAAAGTGCCAGCAATCAATTGCTGGCACTTTGGCACTTGTTCTCAGGTATAAAGTTCTCTTTTATGTTCTTCACGTAAACAGGTACATTATTTTTGCATCGGGTGCAGTAAGGGAAAACACCTTCCAAGGAAGCATTCTTTGCTTTAACCCCAATCCATCTATCGCAATAAACGCAATAAAATCGTTCGTATCCAGTCCCCACAAATCCACCTCACTGAGTAACCGCAAATCCAATGAAGTCCACACCGTCGTCCCCAGACAAGCTCGCAATAAGAACATCTGCGAGATCAGAAAGGCTCATGCCGCCAATTTCTGTCTGGCTACGAGAAAAATACTCTAGCTTGATTGTCGGTAGTTCCTTCTTCTTGATTGCGTTGGAATTAACCAAGCTTTCAAACATAGAGGCCGTTTTATAAATAATCGCGCTTTCAAAAAGAGCGAAATTATCTTCATTCAAAGTAGACCAACCAGGAACTCTCGCTTTAGCATACGATTCTGCAAAAGGAGCTTTCTCTTGCATATCAATATACTTGTCTGGAAGAGAAACATCCGAAATGTTGTCCAAAAGCGCACGGACTCTTCCATAAAAGTTATCTATGTCTTTGTACGTCCATGTGATTTGAACTGCCATTGTAACCCTCCTAAGCAAACATACATCTTAATTATAAATATACAGCGTTTAATCAATTTTGTCAAGAGATACAAAAAGACGAGGGGAACCCCTCGTCTTAATGTTTTTTACTTTTTATTGCGAATTGGAGTTGTCATTGCTTTCTCGTCCGACCACCCACAAGGTGAAACACGAGCTTGCCCCTCTTTGATCACGACGAGGCCCCCAAATCTCAAACCGATTAAATTGTTACCCTCCGTAGCTTACATTTGCAAGATTAGCGATACGCTTTCCGTTAAACTTCTTGCAATCCAGTTCACTGTATCCTTTTTCGGCAACTTCTTCTAGCATATACTGAAAGTTAGCAAACTCTGTGCTGCCTTCTCTTGCATAGAAAAAAGGCTCACCGTTCATGGCGTATATCTCAACCTTTTCGTTTCCAACGTATGCGCCAAATCCGTTTTTCGCATTGTATCTAAAGCACCAAACCTCAGCCCCAGACTCAACCTTTGCTCGTAAAATGTCGCTTGTTATCACCATTGAATCAGGGTCTTTTAGCTCTTTTGCGAACTGAGCAACGATATTTGCACAAGTCTTTTCATCAGCAGACGGCAACACGGTATTAAAAAAGATTGGAATTGCAAAGGCCAAAATGATTACAGCCACCAGAATCGCAATCATCATCGTTTTCTTATCCTTACTGTTCATGTCAATTCTCCTTCTTCAATGCATCGTAAACTGTTTGTGAAACGCTCAACCCTAAGCCAAACTTGTCGTTAGTCTGCATGAGCTGTACGGTGCCGTCCAACAGCTTCTGCCGATCAACCAGCATATCAGGGGTCATTTCTGACTTCTTAATCATCTTAGGCAAGCCGAACTTAATTGATACAGCCTTATCAGCGATGGTGTTGGCTTTGATGTAATCAACTTTTGTAGGTTCCTGAAAGCCGCGGATGATATCCATTGCTTTCTTCTGGTGCTCCTTGTCCATCATGCGGAAGGCTTCCCATGCTTCAAGTCCGGCTGCTTTGCGGAGGGAAGGGAGGACTTCACTTGTAATCCACTTTCTGAACTTACGCGCAGTAGGTTTGCGTGAGTCTAAAATTACATCGTACAAACCATCCTCGTTTACGAAGTTTGCTCGTTGCGTTCTGCCTAAGTTATCTAGGATGGTATACTTTGAAAGTATATCATTATCTAAACGTTGCGCTACCTTGTACGGAATCAAATCTAATACTTTACATACATCACTTAGGCAAAACCATGGTTCTGCACCATCCATTACGATTCTTACATTCCCGAAATCAGGATGGTCGAAAATCTTAATCTCATTCATTACTTAATCACCTTCTTTTAGCAAATTATTAGTCATTTTAAGGGAGCCACATTTTAGGGCATGGGGCAATGCTGACTAATTGCTTTTTGCGGCGTTTTATATCCCAATGCAACAGCCACGTTGCTACGAGCTAATGTTCCTTAGTCAACCACTGTAGGGAACTTTTCATGAGCCATCTCCTTCAAGGGAATAGCCAGCTCACGAATCTGGGGGTGCGCAGCAACATCGCATCGCAAGGTGAAGAAATGTTTCCAATTTTTCAGGTTTGTTGTCATCATAATCTCTGTCTTCAAGCTGTTCGGAAGTACAGATCTTGCCTCCTGTGGGGTGGCCCCAGCTCTAATCATATCGAAATAATACCGTTCTGCATCTTCGCAAGCGGATTTCCATGTGTTCCACTTGTGAATAGTAGTGTTGTCCCCGTCTGGGATTCCTTCTGGAATTTTATCCGGGAAAAAGCAAGGGCGAATTACACTGATTTGGTTTCCAAACTTTTCCTTGCTATAGTTGCAGTACCGTGTACTAGACTGAGAATAGCTTGCAACCCGATGACGAACAATTTCATGGGAAACTCCACGATCACAAACGAACTTTGCGGTAAACCATCCATGTTCTTCGAGTTCCTTCTTGCCTTGCAAGTCCTCGATTTGGATTACCTTTACGCTGCCGTCATCGTAAACGCCTTCAATGTTCTCAAAAAGAACCCCGCAATGGTATTTGCTACAAATAGCTCCTGCTACTCTTTTGATGGTGTCTTTTACGACTTCATTGGATGTTTCCTCATAAACATCAACAAACGATCTTGCAGATCCAGAAACAATTGGTCTGCCAGACTCAAAAGTGCGATTAACAAACTTGCTATTGCAACGAAGCATGTGGAAATCCGGGTATCTCAGTTGCAAAACAAAGTTGAAATGCTCGGTAGGAGACCAGTGCCCTTTCCCAATTGCCATAGATCTGATAAGTTTCTCCGCGCTTCCTTCACAAATTTTGTCCTCAGACTTATAGCACAGTCTATATGCCTTTTCAATGTGTTCTAATGGGTTTGTCGCGTCTACAATCTCCACGCTAGGCTTAATAATTTTCATTTCTCAATCCTCCTCCACATCAAAATACATCTCAACGTCCACCTTAACAACGTCGTCCTTGGCGTTGAAGAATTCAGTGTCTGCACTACGCAGATCCACCGCATTTCGTTCACAGCCCGGCCAAGGCTCCATTTTCATGAAGTACCGAATATCCTCTCCGTCCCTAACTGCAAAGCATTCGCTTTCCTTCAATTCCTCGAATTTCACGCATGGGATTATCATTTCGTTGCCCTCCTGCTTTAATTATTGACAATGTCATTGTAACACAGCGGGAATTCTATGTCAATGATGGAATATTAGAAAATAAACTCTTGACATTAGAGAGAGTCTGCTGTATAATAGTCTCAAAGGATTGCGGTATATGCAGATGCTACAATCTATCATACCGTGATCCTAGACTGTTGACGCTCGCGCTGCATCGCTTGCGTTGACGGTCTTTTTTATTGCAAAAAACTGAATATTCAGTGCCTTTAGTGCCTTACAGTCGAAAGATTGTTGGGCACTTTTGTTTTATGGCGCATTAAAGTGCAAGCGGCAACACTATAAACTGCCGGGGTAGTCTCCACTGCAAAAGATAAGACTCGGTAGGATCAAAGATAAACCCTATTATCTTCCTGTCGTAAATTGCATAGATCGAAAGCGGAAAAGCAATCAAAAAAATATACGGCTTGGCGAACATCATGGGTAGCGTAGGTGTTCATAGGAAGTCTGCGGTAGAGACTTCAAGAAGTGTGTAGGACGCAGAATATCACAATACTTCTTGTCGTGCTGAAATGCACGGATGCGGATAGGGTACTAGGGCGATACGGCATGGCTCCGTTTAGCTAGTTAGTGCAGTTTTCCAGTTCGATAGGACTACTGCGCCTAAAGCTCCTCAACATTCACCATTTAGCTAGACTATTACATAATAAAAGACCACCCTGTAATCAGAGTGGTCAGATAAGATGATTTACTTCTTCACGATGTACTTGTAGTAATCGCAGAGCTTCTTACTAGGTGATACTGCGTCTGCATCAAACAGAAAGTCTTTTGCAAGTTCTGCGAATACGCTAACATCTGCAACGCCTGCTTTCATGAGTGTTTTGCCGTAGTCGCTGTACATAGCGTTCATTGCGATGTAGAACTCTTCCGGGGTAATATGGTCGAACATTACACCGTTCTGTTCAGCAACAGAGGTGGTCTGCTCAATCGTCCAGTGTGCGCCTTTTGTGCCGTCAGTGTTTATCATTCCAGCTGCCCACGCGGCTACCATTTCAGGCGTAAGCTGTCCATACGTTCCTTTCGATTCGTAGCGCTCGTGGTCATCTTCCTCAGTCAGTTTGTCTATGGTGTAGATTGTGTTGATTACACTTGCGAGCATTTTATGCTTGTGATAATCATGTGCGCAAGCACGAACGTCTTCGGACAGATCCTCGAAGAGTTCCTTCTTCAACCACTTTTGATACTCTTTAAGAGTTTTCTTTTCTTCCCAGTCCATTTAGTATTGCCTCCTGATTTTTAAGGATTTGGTCTATCTTCTCTTCATGGCTATTCAAATATGCTAATATTTCTTTTGCCTGCGACAAGTTCTGCACACCCATCATAAAAGAGAACATAGTTATCAAGTCGAGAATATCAAGCTGTTCGTTTTCCATTGCTTTTCATCAACTTTCATTGCTTTTTTTCAGCTATCTGGTCTTCTACGTATATCTTGTGCCCTGCCCTGAAAGATTGAATTAGACAGTCTTCTCTTTCTTTACGATTGGCTTTGCTTCTCTTTTAAGAGTGGCGACTGGCGTAACGGGGAGGAATGCCATATTCGATCTACGCAGGAAATTGCAAGGGCCTACATACTTAAAGGCGCTCGTATCCGAGCTAAAAATCAGGTCAATAAACTGACGAGACTTGATTTCGCCATCACAGTTCCGTGCAAGGTGGTCTGTATACAGGAAAGAAATTGCACCAGAAGCGCCACACATTCGATCCTGCAAAACAAAGACTTCCGAGCCATTCACATTAACCACAACTTTCAAAGGGCCATCCACAATAGCAGGAGGAGTCTGCGCGAAAACGATACGAATTCTCTGTCCATGGTGAAGTGTCATGTCGGGAATCAACAGGTTCAGTTCAGAAGCAACTTTAATATCTTCCGTAAGAACCTTTTTGAAGCAATTGCAATTATACATATTATTTTCTCCTTTAAATAAAAAAGCGGAACAGCTATTGCCATTCCGCTTTGGGTTAGTCACGCTTAAAAGCGGAAATTTTGGCGCATTTTTCTTGACGAATGCAGCCGCAACTTTTTGTGTGACCAGACAGTAGTTTCTGCCTATCAACTACCACAGTATTGCCACAATCGCAAACACACTCAAATCGGCTTTTTCTTCCGCTACCAACACCAACAAACCTAACAACTGTCAATCTTCCAAACTTCTTACCAACCAAAGACTCAGTGTCTCTTTTCTTCTTTGGTGTGTTAAGAGCTTTTTCAATGTCCCAACCAAGCGAAAGCCTTTTTTCAACCATACTTCTAGGCAATCCATATATATCGCACCATTGTTGTAGATTTTTTGTTTCACCATTGATTGCAAAAAATCTTGTGCTTCTTCTGTGCTGGTTGTTTTCTTTGATTGTTACCCATTGACAATTTTCAGGGCAATAATTCCCATCATTGTCAATTCGGTCAATCGTTAGACCACGCTGATAGCCGTTTGCAAGTGCCCAAGAAACAAAAGCTTCTGAATTGTTAAGCCATTCATCGCAAATTGTGATTCCACGGCCTCCCCAATTTTCAAAACCTTTTACATCCTTGTTGTAGCACCTTTCTTTCATGTGATAAAGAGTCTTAATGATATAATGTCTTTTTGGCTTTTCCATAACGTATCACCTCAAGACTATTATACCTCCTGTGCGCCAATCAGTCAAATTTTTTAGAACCCGCCGTTAAACCCACATCCGCACACGTTGGCGGTGTAAGGCGAACAGCTTGGATAACTGGGAACAGGGCAAGGACGAATCGCATTGATGATTCGCTCGGACTGTGCGTTCTGAGACAGCTGGAACTGAGAAGCAAGCTTCTCACGCTCAGACTGTTCCAGACGATCACGCAGTTCCTGCATGGTATTTGCGTTAATCAGAGCACGAGTTGCCTCGCCGTCATTGTGGATAGCCTGAACAATGTCACAGGTGTTACGTTCGCTTGCGTAGCGGTTCTCAATTTGGCCCTTCTGCACTTCGCAGCAACATGCGGCCTGTGCAGCCTGCATATTGTTCAGCTGATTGCCGATTGCGAATGTGCTCTCAGCGATACCGTTTCCAATCTGACGCAGTTGGTTATCAACGCTGTTGAAGTTAAAGCCAGCGGTCAGGTCAGCACGAGTCAGAGCACCATTGTTGCCGCCCATGCCAAAACCACCGTTACCCCAAGCCAACAGGAAGAACAGGAAAAACGCCAGCATTCCGATTCCATCTCCACCGAAGGTGTTGTTAGTGTCAGTCATAGTTATTCTCCTTTATAATTCTATTTATAACATCGCCGCGGTTCGATGTTATTCCTTGTTTAGAAGCCCTGGCCCATTCCATTTCCACCCATAAACTGTTGGAACATTTGCTGAGCCTGGTTCAAATCAATGCCCTTTTGCTGGGCAATGTTTTTAATAATGGTTTGCATTTCCTCTGGGGATTTTCCCTTAGACATTTGCTGTGTCATATTCCAGTATTGAGAAAGCTGAGGATTCTGCCGGATCATGTTGTTCATCATAGCCATCATGTTAAACATCACTTATCAACCTCTTTCTTAGCATTAGATTCGGTTTTGTTATCAGTTAATGCACCCCAAAGCTGTTCAAAGCGTTCTTTAAGGTCATCGAACTCTTTCTTTTCAACGTATTCAACTGAGTTTTCAACAGGGGCCTCAGCGCTTTTAGGCGTTTCACTTAATTTATAACGCTTTACAAGTGGAGTCCCATCATTCATGTTCAGTTGCTTTGTGTATATCATTTCATGGGTGCGATCGAGAAGAATCGAAATGGAGCCGTCCAATGGTGTCTGACTTGCCATTGCTTCTTCATAACCAGTCACAACACGAACATTAAAGCTTTGCCCAGGGATCTGCTGCATTTGACCCATCATATTCCCCACCTGGCCAGACTGGAACATGCCCATGTTAAATCCATTCGGCTGTCCCTGACCCATCACTTGCTGGGCCATGTTGTTAAGCCTCTGCTGGTACATTGCCGAACTGTCCGTGGGAATATAAGGATTTGTATTTACATATTGCTGTCCGAAATTACTCATTTCTGATTTCTCCCGTCACTTTATTTTTGATTGCTTGTTCAAAGCTATCAAGTGTACCACTTCGTTTTCGGCACTCTATGATGGCTTCTGCAATGCTTTTGTCGCAATGATACTCATTGCAGACCATTCTGATGATAGTGGGGTCTTCCATGTTGCATCAGCCCTTCCTTTGCCTATAGTGTAATCCTTTGCAATGTCCATTGTGGGAGAACGGAAATACAAGTTTGGGTAAAAAATGGGCATAAAAAAGCACCCACCAAAATGGTGAGTGCTAAATGTGAATTATTTACTTGTTCTTTTCTTTGAGAATCGTCTTGAACAGGAAAGTAAGGCCCTTTTGAGTTACCAATGTTTGATTATACACAATTGTACGTTCATCTTTCTCGTGTCTTCTTTCTACCACACGGAAATATCCTCGGTCAATGTACGTCTGATAAGGGGAATTGTTCTGCATGAGAATACCTTTTTCTCGCAGGAACTTGA
>RCNH01000024.1_pt1 | contig 72952 bp, 57 predicted proteins | sample 2041161 | NCBI WGS metagenome assembly RCNH01 (sample SAMN09708215, study PRJNA481090) | Feces metagenome, whole genome shotgun sequencing project. | biome: feces | host: Leptonychotes weddellii | place: Antarctica: Sion Island | collected 2010-03-01 | reverse complement strand
ATGGAACGAAGAACCTCTTCCCGGCGTGCCTGTAAATTTCTCTGATATTTCAGTGCTGTCTCCAGATTTCTCAGGGTGGTGTCATCCATGGCCCCATGCTGTTCCTTCCGGTAGCGGGCAATGAAGGGGATGGTATTTCCCTCGTCCAGCAGTGCAATCACATTTTCCACATATTCTCGTTTCACGTCCAGCTGACGTGCCAAAATTTCTGCAATCATGCATTCGTCTCCTTCTGTGGCCAGGCTATGGCCCGATGATTGCCATTGATTATATCACAACTGCCTTCAGGAAAAAAGGCCCATGCTTTCCCTTCTTCCTGCTAATTCTTCGTCTTCTTCCGAAAAATTAAAAAAATGCTTGCATTTCAGAGGGAGTTGTGATATCATAATAGGGCTATTGAATGAATGGGTGTAATACGCCCTTATGACACTCGAGCAGAAAGAGGTGAAACGACATGAAGGAAGGTATCCATCCCAAGTACGAACAGACTACAATCCGCTGTGCCTGTGGCAACGTTTTCACAACCGGTTCCACTAAGAAGGACATCAAGGTTGAAATCTGCTCCAAGTGCCATCCCTTCTACACCGGCAAGCAGAAGCTGGTTGACACCGGTGGACGCGTTGATCGGTTCAACAAGAGATTTGGCCTGAAGTAAGCAACTAGGTCCGCACCGCGAATGTGGTGCGGCCTTTTTGCATTTCAGGCCCTTTTTCTCCCCCTGAACTCAAGGCGAAACATTTCTTTCGCTGTCCTATGGAGGAACAATATGGAATCCAAATTTGATAAGCATGTGCAGGAGCGTGCAGTTCTGGTGGGTCTGAACGCCGACTGCTTTCGTGCAGACGAAACGGCCACCGATGCCTCTTTGGAGGAATTGGAGGCTCTTTTAGAGACCGCAGGCGGATTCTGCACCGCCAAAATTCTGCAAAACCGCCATACCCCCGATGCCCGTACCTTCATCGGTCAGGGCAAGGCCGAAGAGGTTCGGATGCTCATTGAAGCCACCGCCTCCAATATGGCCATTTTTGATAACACCCTCTCCCCTTCCCAAATCCGGGTATTGGAGGAAATTCTGGAAGTAACGGTGCTGGACCGCAGCGCCCTGATTCTGGACATCTTCGCCCAGAGAGCCAAGACCGCCGAAGGCCGTCTTCAGGTGGAGCTGGCTCAGTATAAATACCTTCTGCCCCGTCTGTCCGGCATGGGCGCCAGCCTTTCCCGGCAGGGCGGCGGCATCGGCACCAGAGGCCCCGGTGAGACCCAGCTGGAAACCGACCGTCGGCACATTCGTGCCCGGATTGCCAAGCTGGAAGAAGAACTGGAGCAGGTGCGTAAGGTTCGGGCCATGCAGCGGCGGCAGCGGAATAAAAACTCTGTCCCCGTGGTGGCTCTGGTGGGCTACACCAACGCCGGAAAATCCACCATTTTGAACCATCTGACCGGTGCGGGAATTCCTGCCAATAACCGTCTGTTTGACACCCTGGACACCACTTCCCGTGCGCTGTCCGTCAGTGACACCCTGGATGTCATTCTGTCTGACACCGTTGGCTTTATCTCCAAGCTCCCCCACCATCTGGTGGATGCATTCCGTGCCACTCTGGAAGAGCTGGAATACGCAGATCTTCTCATCCATGTCATTGATGCCTCCGACCCTGACCGGGAGGATCACATCGCCGTGGTGGATAAGCTCATTGGCAAGCTTGCCAAGGAAGATACCCCTGTGATCCAGTGCTACAACAAGGCCGACCTGCTCCCTGCCACAGATATTCCCGTGGGAAAGAACAAGGTGCGGCTTTCCGCCAAGGAAGGCTTTGGTATGGAGGAGCTTCTTTCCCTCATCGAGGAAAATCTGGCCCGGGGCCAGCACCAGGTAAAGCTTCTGATTCCCTACAGCAAAGGCGGTCTTTTGGATCGTCTGCACAATGAAGGCACCGTGCAGTCTGTGGATTACGCCCCGGACGGTATTCTGGTAGATGCCGTCTGCGGCCCCGTTCTTTTCGGACAGATTCGGGACTATATTGTGGAGGAGTAAGATGGAGGAGTATCTGGTTCCCACTGACTTTGGAGAAGCAGAGTTTGTGGAAAAAAAGTCAAGATTTATCGGCAGAATCTGGCACACAGAATCCGAAGAAGAGGCATTGGCCCGTATTGAAGAAATGCGGAAGCAGCATTACGATGCCACCCACAATGTGTGGGCTTATATTATCAAAGACGGCCCCGTTCGGTTCTCTGACGACGGAGAGCCCGGCGGTACTGCCGGAATGCCTACCCTGCAGGTGCTCCAGAGAGAAAACCTGTTTAATGTGACCTGCGTCGTCACCCGGTATTTCGGCGGCATCCTCCTGGGCGCCGGCGGTCTGGTCCGGGCCTATGCCAAGGGTGCCAAGATTGCAGTGGATGCCGCAGGAAAATCCATGAAACGGGTCTGGACCGTGCTTTATCTGCCTGTCCCCTACAACTGGTACGAGCGCATCAAGCTGGAAATCGCCGCCTTTGGAGGTATCATTCGGGATACCCAGTTTGGTCAGGATGTGGAGCTGGAGGTGCTTCTTCCGGAGGCACAGACCACCCCCTTTCTGGACCGTCTCACCGATATGTCTGCCGCCACACTGGAGGCCCTGGTCACAGGGCAGGAGTACAGGGCTTTCCCTGTAAGTGGGGAAGAAGCCCAGTAAATCACTTTTATGCCCGATTTCTGGAGGGATCTCTATGACTGTACGGAACATTCTGGAACAACAGGAGCATGAACACCTGTCACCCAAGGCTGCCTTTTCCGACCAATCCCAGGGACGGCCTGTGCCGGAGGAAGAGCGGCCCGATGATGTAAGAACCTGCTATCAAAGAGACACAGATCGCATTGTTCACAGCAAAGCCTTCCGCCGGCTGATGCACAAAACCCAGGTGTTTCTGCTGCCGGAGGGAGACCACTACCGCACCCGCATGACCCACACTCTGGAGGTGGCACGGATTGCAAGAACCATCACCAGAGCTCTGGGTCTCAATGAGGATCTGGCAGAAGCCATTGCTTTGGGCCACGATCTGGGCCACACTCCCTTCGGTCATGCCGGAGAGGATGCCCTCAGCGAAGTAATGGGACGGCCCTTTCACCACAATGAGCAAAGTCTCAGAGTGGTGGACATTTTGGAAAAGGACGGCCGTGGGCTGAATCTGACCTATGAGGTCCGCATGGGCATTGTGGGTCATACAGGCCCTGTCCTTCCCAACACCCTGGAGGGCCGCATTGTGCGGAAATCCGATCAGATTGCCTATATCAACCACGATATTGACGATGCCATGCGGGCCGGAATTCTCACTGACCGGGACATTCCCCGCTCCATTGCCCGGGTATTGGGCGATACCCACAAGGAACGAATCAACACTCTGGTAACGGACCACATCCGTCACACCCTGGAAACAGGGGAGCTGTCCATGTCCGGCCCGGTGGACGACGCCATGCGGGCTCTGCGGGACTTTATGTTCCGGACGGTGTATAAAAATCCTGTGGCAAAAAGCGAAGAATCCAAGGCAAAACGGATCATCCAGCAGCTTTACCTGTACTATATAGAAACCCCCGATGCTCTGCCGGAGACTTTCCTTCCCCAGCTCAGCTTTGATGGCATGGAGCAGACCGTGGCCGATTATATTGCAGGCATGACGGATAAATATGCCGTCGATAAATATACCCAGCTTTTTGTCCCCGCCTCCTGGCAGGTACGGGGATAGTAATGAAGAAGGTTTACTTATGAAACAGTACAAACACACCATGCCCGGCTGGCTGTGCTGGGTTTTGGGAATTTTATCCGTCCCCGCTATGGGATTGGTGGTTCTGGCACTGCAAAAGGGTTCTCTGGCAGCCACTTTGGCATCTTTTAATCAGGAGCCTGTCCTGTATGCCCTGAACCTGTGGCCCATTGCCGCCACCTTGATTGTGGCCCTGTGCATCGGCGGAAACCTCTTTTACAGCATCAGCTTCACTACATTCTTACACGGCCTTTTAAGCTACATCAATCTTATCAAGGTGAATTCCAGAGGCGACCCCTTTGTGCCCGGTGATATTCTCCTGGTGACTGAGGGCGTAGAGGCTGTGGGAAATTATGAGTTGGATTTACAGCTCGGAAAGCTCTTTGTCATTGTGGCTCTGTGTTTGATTCTGATTGGATGCGGCCTGTTCTTTAAAACCCCGAAGTTCCGCTGGTATTTCCGTGTGGGCGGCAGCGTGGTGATTCTGGCTGCTTTTGTGGTCACCATGTTCACTGTCTACCCCAGCAAAAGCATTTATGAGGAAATGAAGGGCCCCAACCGAGCCAATGTTCCGGCTGTCTTTGACAGCTTCGGCTTCCCCTATTGCTTCCTGCATAACTTCAATCTATACCCCATGGATAAACCGGATCATTACGACCCGGCTGCGGCGGCCCGCTATGAGACAGACTACCGGGAGGGACTTCTTCCCCTGCCTGCTCCCGAAATCCGTAAGGAAGGCGGCCCCAATATCCTCATGGTTATGAGCGAAGCCTTTACAGACCTGCCCAATTATGAGGCCTTCACCTACTCCCCGGAGGAAAATCCCGTTGCCCGGTTCAATGAACTGGTGGACGACCCCCGGAGTCTCAGCGGCAGACTGGTGGTATCCAACACCGGTGCCGGCACCGCCAACACAGAATTTGACGTGCTCACGGGCTGCATGACCAACAAGCTCAGCCCTGCCACCTCCTCTGCCTTCCGTATCGTCCACCGAAACACAGACTCCGTCCCCCGGTGTCTGAAAGAAATCGGATACAACACCTTTTTCATGCACCCCGGACAGAATTGGTTCTACAACCGGGAAAGCGTGTACTCTTATCTTGGCATCACCGACCAGGTATTCCGGGATGTCTTCACAAACGATGACTATAAGGGCAGCTGGCTTTCCGATGAAGCCTGGCTGCGGGTTTTGAAGGAAAATCTGGAATCCCGTGTGGATGGTGCCCCCCTGTTTACCTATACAGTCACCATCCAGAACCATCAGGCCTACAACTATAAAAAGTATGGCTTTGAGCCTCCCCTGCCTCAGACAGACCTTTCCCTTTCCGCTGAAGCGCAGGAACGGCTCTCCGTATACTTTGAGGGCCTCAAGGACGCTTCCAACACGCTCTATGATCTGACTCAATATCTGGATCAGGAGGAGGAGCCCTATCTGCTGGTATTCTTCGGTGACCATCAGCCCAATCTGGGCAGCGGCTTCCAGACCTATGAGGAGCTGGGATTTAACTATCTCAACCCGGATGACACCCAGGAGATTCTGCAGATCTATGATGTTCCCTTCCTCATCTGGGGAAATGAGGCCTACCATCAGCAATATGACCTGGCAGCCCTGGCCGAAGAGACCGGGTTCCGGAAGGGTGAAACCATCAGCAGTCACTATCTGGGTGCCCTCACCTGCCGTCTGGCAGGGGTTCAGGGTGTGGACAGCTACTTTGACTATCTCAATGAGATGCGGCAGGTTCTGCCCGTCTGCTCCGTCTATGGCTATCGCCTCCCCGACGGCACTTATCTGCAAGAGCTTCCCCCGGAGCTGCAAAGCCTGGAAGATCTTCGCTGGAACTGGCAGTATTACCGACTGAAAACACAAAAAGAGTAAAAAACATCTGGCCTTCCGCAGAAACGGAAGGCCAGATGTTTTTTCGTTGGATATTGGAGTTTGTCTCCTATATCATCCGCTTTATGGGATATATCTTTTGCTATGCTTATTCCACACCGAAGCGGAACTCTGTCACAGACTGGGCACACTGGCCTGCCTTCGCAACAGGCTGAGGCCACTGGGGGTGATTCATGCTATCCGGTGCAAACTGGGTTTCCAGACACACCGCAGAATTGGGGCCATAGTGCACCCCATCCTTTCCCACTGTATCCAAGAAGTTGGCGCAGTAGACCTGAATGCCGGGGCAATCGGTGAAAACGGTCATGGAAATACCGCTGTGCGGACTATAGAGCTTTGCAGCCGACACATCAAACCCGGCAGTATCCAGCACCAGATTGTGGTCAATGCCCCGCTGGGGTGCCAGAAGGGGGTCCTGCTCCCGGTTCCGTCCCAATGCTCTGGGACTGCGGAAGTCCAGGGCCGTTCCGTCCACAGGAAGAATTTCACCCGTGGGAATGGAGGTGCTGTCTACCTGGGTGTAGCGGCTTGCCCGAACATACAGAAGCTGTTCCATGGCAAGCTCCGGCTTGTCCTGCCCCGCCAGATTGAAGTAGCTGTGATTGGTCATATTAAACACCGTATCCCGGTCAAAGGTGCCCCGGTAAGTAATCCGGAGGGCCGTTCCTGACACCTCATAGGTCACCTCTACCTTACCACCTCCGGGAAAGCCCTGGTCCATATGCGGGGTGTCCAGTCCAAAGGTAATGGCATTTTCACTGCTGGACAGAACCTTCCACAGCCGATGGTACCAGACATCCGGCCCGCTGTGCAGGCTGTTCTTTCCCTCATTGGCCGCCAGCTTCACCGGCTGTCCATTCAAAAGGAACTGACTTCCTCCGATCCGGTTGGCATTTCGGCCCACGGAAGCTCCGATGCAGCCATCTTCCGTGAGATATTTTTCTGCCTGCCGGAAGCCCAGGCACACATCTACAAATGCCCCTGTGCGGTCCTTGGCTTCCACACTCACCAAAGCAGCGCCCAAATCAGAAACACGAATTTTCAGCTGGGAACTCCCCACGGTGTAGAGCATAGCCTGCCCACCATCGGGCAGCTTTCCAAAATATTCTGCCATATGTTATGTCTCCTTCAAACAAAAATGTAAAACCGAAAAATTTGGTCTTTCATACTAATTTCCATTATACCTGCGTGGTCTTCCGATTTCAAACCTTATTTCTCAAATTGTCCATGGTTTTTGTCGCTTTGTTCCAGTAGGAGCCTACCACATAGGTTTCTAAAAACCGCACAAAAAATGTCACAAAATCGCAGACACAAAATTTAGTGTTTTTATGCTTGCATTGTACACAATATGTTGTATAATAGACACCATCCCCCATACCAATGGGGGTTGTGATCTGTCCCCACTGGGACCAGTCGTATAACCAGAGAGGAGAGCTATTATGAAAATTATTAAGAGAAACGGCACCGAGGTCGTTTTTGACTTAGAGAAAATCCGTTCCGCCATCTCCCGTGCCAACAGTGCCGTGGCAGAACAGTTTCAGCTGACCCCCGTACAGATTTCCCGGATTGCCAAGAGTGTGGCCCTGCGCTGCGAGCAGATGGGCCGCAGCCCTGCCGTGGAAGAGATTCAGGATCTGGTAGAAAAGGAAATCATGGCCCACGGCAACTTTGAAGTGGCCAAGGAGTATATCACCTATCGTTATACCCGCAGTCTGGTCCGCCGCTCCAACACCACGGATGACCAGATCCTCAGCCTCATTGAGAGCAACAATGAGGAGGTCAAGCAGGAGAACGCCAACAAGAACCCCGCCATTAACGCCGTTCAGCGTGACTATATGGCCGGTGAGGTGTCCAAGGACATCACCCGTCGTATCCTGCTGCCCCGGGATGTTGTAGAGGCCCACGAGGCCGGTATCATCCACTTCCACGATGCCGACTATTATGCCCAGCATATGCACAACTGCGATCTGGTCAACCTGGAGGACATGCTGCAAAACGGCACCGTCATCTCCGGCACCATGATTGAAAAGCCCCATTCCTTCTCCACTGCCTGCAACATCGCCACCCAGATCATTGCACAGGTGGCCTCCAACCAGTACGGCGGTCAGTCCATCAGCCTGGCCCATCTGGCTCCCTTTGTTCAGGTCAGCCGGGAAAAGATCCGGGTTGCCGTCCGTCGGGAGCTTCAGGAATTCGGCGTAGAGCCCGCTCCCGAAGTGGTGGCTAAGGTGGTGGAAGATCGCCTGAGAGAAGAAATCCGCCGTGGCGTTCAGACCATTCAGTATCAGGTGGTCACTCTCATGACCACCAATGGACAAGCCCCCTTCATCACCGTGTTCATGTACCTCAATGAGGCCAAGAGTGAGCAGGAAAAGAAGGACCTTGCTGTGATCGTGGAAGAAATGCTTCTCCAGCGCTGCGAGGGCGTAAAGAACGAGAAGGGCGTATGGATTACTCCCGCCTTCCCCAAGCTCATCTATGTTCTGGAAGAAGACAATGTACGGGAGGATACCCCCTATTGGTACCTCACCAAGCTGGCTGCCAAGTGCACCGCCAAGCGTATGGTGCCCGACTACATCAGCGAAAAGAAAATGCTGGAGTTGAAGGTGGACAAGAACGGCGAAGGCCACTGCTATACCTGCATGGGCTGCCGCTCCTTCCTGACTCCCTATGTGGACGAAAACGGAAAGCCCAAGTATTACGGCCGATTCAATCAGGGCGTTGTGACCATCAACCTGGTAGATGTGGCTCTGTCCTCCGGCAAGGATAAAGAAAAGTTCTGGAAGATTTTTGACGAGCGTCTGGCTCTGTGCCACAAGGCTCTCATGTGCCGCCACAACCGTCTGCTGGGCACTCTGTCCGATGCAGCCCCCATCCTGTGGCAGTACGGCGCTCTGGCCCGTCTGGAAAAGGGCGAGCCCATTGACAAGCTGCTCTATGGCGGTTACTCCACCATTTCTCTGGGCTATGCCGGTCTTTATGAGTGCGTCAAGTACATGACCGGTCACTCCCACACCGATCCCCAGGCCACCCCCTTCGCTCTGGAGGTGATGCAGCATATGAATGAAGCCTGCGCCACCTGGAAGAAGGAGCACAACATCGATTTCAGCCTCTACGGCACACCTCTGGAGTCCACCACCTACAAGTTCGCCAAGTGCCTCCAGAACCGCTTCGGTGTGATTCCCGGCATTACGGACAAGAGCTATATCACCAACTCTTATCATGTCCATGTGTCCGAGGAAATCGACGCTTTCTCCAAGCTGTCCTTTGAGGCACAGTTCCAGCGTCTCAGCCCCGGCGGTGCCATCAGCTATGTGGAAGTGCCCAACATGCAGAACAACATCGATGCCGTTCTGAACCTCATGCAGTTCATTTACGACAATATCATGTATGCTGAGCTGAACACTAAATCCGATTACTGCCAGGTCTGCGGCTATGACGGTGAGATCATGATTGAAAAGGACGAGGACAACAAGCTGGTCTGGACCTGTCCCCAGTGCGGCAACCGGGACCAGAGCAAGATGAATGTTGCCCGCCGTACCTGCGGCTATATCGGCACCCAGTTCTGGAATCAGGGTCGTACCCAGGAAATTAAAGACCGGGTTCTGCATCTGTAAGAGATGTAAAAAACGGGAGCTGCCTTTTTCCGGCAGCTCCCGTTTTTTGTCTTACTCTTCCATGAAAATTCTCATGTCTTTTCTCAGGGGATATGCAGTAAGTGTTTTTGCATCCAGATCGGTCCGGTGCATATCTACCGCAGTGATGGCACAGTTATCATAGGTGGTATAATAATAAATGCCCTTGTCTGTATTGCAGCAGCTGGAATACACCGTAATGTCATACTTTCCGTTTCCTGCATCGCAGCAGCCTCTCAGCATGGAAACGCTGGCCAGGATGTGGAAAAACTGGCTGACACTCTCCTCCTCCGTCTCCCCGGATTTGGAATGGATCTTGTTGAAGGTGGCCCGGACAAACCGGGAGGCAGAGGAAACATCTCCGGGAAGGCCCAAAGCACCCATACCCTTGCAGTACTTATGAAGGGAAACATCGGGGCAGAAGCGGTTGTCCGGTTCTCTGGGGGTCAGGTTCATAAAGTCCGCCAGATGGGTCATCTGATAGTCAAAGGGCGGATTGTTGGTGAGTACCCCCACAGGATTTTCATAGATATGGAGCCCATCTGCCATACTCTCCACCACAAAAGAACCGCTTCTGTCAGAAACCATCCAGTGCAGGTGGGCCGCAGGCAGCTCCGGAGAAAAAGATTCATTGAGAATGTTCATTTTCTCAAAGAGTACTCTGGCCTGCTGCAAGTTTTCACACTGACTCAGAACCCAGGGAACTACTTCAAACAGTGCCACATTATCCTTGCCCTCTGCCTCCGGGAAGAAGACTGCGGGGCCCTGAAAGTTCAGTCCCGCCATGCTGAGGCCCTTTTCATTGGTGGCTTCATAATAAAGGGGGTAGTCCTGCTGTACAAAGGCCATGCCAATCATTGCATAGTGGTGGTCTATGGCAGGAAGCCTCCGGAAGGAAATGGGATAGTTCCGGGGCATTACCACCACCTGCTCCATGTAGGAATATTCCAGATCCAGATTACGACCGAAATAAAGGTCTTTTGTTTGATACGTTATGGCAGTACACATACAATTTCCTCCAATACACAAAGTGCAAGACCCGTTTGCCGCCGGGGATATGGATGGAATCCGGGCAGCTATGATACCGCTGAACACTAAAAGGCTTTCTGATATCAGGAAGCCTTTTATCTGTCACGAAATCATACTCCCACAAATTCTTATTTTTTCCACAGCCCTCTTGCTTTCCGCAAGGGCGGTAAATCCGGTCTGTGTTTTATTCTTCCATTCCCTGTAGACTGAGCCGGTCCAGAATTTCCTGTCCCCGAGCTGTAAGTGCCACGCTTCCATGGAGGGGATAGCCTGCATAGGCAGTATAGTCAAAATTTGTAAGGGGCTTGTCAAAGTCCAGGCTCACCAGGCCCTTCAGCGCCAGGTGTTCCAGAATCCGGCTGATATCCTCACTGGCATATCCCAGAGTCTCAAAGCACATAGGTTCCATGGTGTCCACTCGCCGGGCCACCGGAAGAAAGGCGACTTCCCCCAATTTTTCCAGAATCAAAATCTCCGGTTCTGTCAGGTACAGGGCCGTATGGCAGCCGCTACAACCTCCGCAACCGCCGCAGTTTCCACCGCTGCCACAGGTTTCACATCCCATGAATCAATCCTCCGCTCTATATACGATCTTGCCGTCCACCACAGTCATCCAGGACTCTGCGCCAACCGTCTGCATGGGATCTGCGGTCCAAATGACCACGTCGCCATCCTTCCCCTTCTCCAGACTGCCGACCCGGTCTGCAATTCCGGTGTAGGTGGCAGGGTTGATGGTGATGGCCTTCCATGCCTCCTCCGGTTCCAGACCGCCCTGTACCGCCAAGGCTGCACACAGGGGCAGATATTGCAGCGGAATGACGGGAGCATCGGTGATAATGCTCACAGGGACCCCCGCATTGTGGAGCACTGCGGCAGTCGTAAAGCTCTTGTTTCTCAGCTCAATCTTGGTCTTGCTGCCAAAGGAAGGTCCCACAAAAGCAGGCAGACCCTCTTCGCTCAACTCCTCCGCAATGAGTGCACCATCGGTGCAGTGATCCAGGGTCAGCTTCAGGCCGAATTCCTTGGCAATCCGAATGGAGGTAAACACATCATCGGCACGGTGGGCATGGGCCTTCAGAGGGATTTCTCCCTCCATCACAGGAATCATAGCCTCCAGCTTCATGTCGAATTTAGGATTCTTGCCCTCTTTCTTCTCCTGGGCGTACTCCTTGGACTTAAACAACAGCTCCCGCAGAAGGGCCGCCGTTCCCATACGGGTCATGGGGCTCTTTTTCATAGAAGCTCCATAGCACTGCTTGGGGTTCTCGCCAAAGGCGCACTTCATGGCCAGAGGACTCTTAACGATCATCTTGTCCACCCGATTGCCCCAGAGCTTGATGGCTGCAAAGGTACCGCCTACCACATTGGCACTGCCGGGGCCGGTGCAGGCAGTGGTAACGCCGCCCTTGAGTGCCAGTCCGAAAGCCTCATCCTGGGGGTTGATGGAGTCAATGGCCCGGAGCTGAGGCGTCAAAGGATCAACGATTTCATTGTAGTCGTGTCCTTCCCAACCCATGCCCTCATTATCCAGACCGATGTGGCAGTGAGCCTCCACACAGCCGGGTGTCACCAGACGGCCCTGGGCATCAATGACCCGGGTTCCTTCCGGTGCGTTCAGGCACACGCCCACCTCCAGAATCTTTCCGTCGTCCCCAATGAGGATCTGACCGTTCTCCAGTTCCGGGCCTGCCATGGTCTTAATATGTCCGTTTTCAATCAACAGCATACGATAACACCCCTTTTCTTCTTATTTATTGCATAAATTTCATCATTTCATTGAAATACCGATCTGCCGCAGGCATTCCAATTCCCACCATCAGGCGGATTTCCAGTGCCTGACACAAATCATACAATACACCATACAGCCGATCATCCCGGATGCAGATGGTACCGGGACAGCCTTCCTTTACGATAAACCGGGACACCATAGAAAGGGCCGTCTCATGGAAGTTGTCCTCCGGCTTTCCGGTCTCCTGCTGAATGCAGTCCCCGCTCTCCCGGTCCAGAAGTACGGTCGCTCTTGGGAAATAACCGGGCTTTCCGGGTTCCGGCTGAATGGGTGTGGGAACATAGAAGCTATCCAACTCCAGCACCCGGTCCACTTTCTTTGCAAGCCGCAGAGGTGCCAGTTCTTCCTCCTCCACCACCAGGCGGGGAAAATATCCGAAAATTTCAGGCGGTGTGGTCTGAGTGACCTCCCATCGGTTATCCTGCCGCTTGCAGCTTAAAAACTGTTCCCGGTCATACTGGGCCTGAATTTTTCCCATACGAAGCTGCTCTGTACATTCCCGCAGTCCTTCCAGAGCCACAGTCATCAGCTCTGCCTGCTCTGCATCCAGATACCAGGGAATATACCCCGGCTTTGAAGTGCGGAAATAAATCCACTGCTCGTCATAGCTGCGGCCCAGCTGCTTGAGAACACTCTGGTCCGGCACCATAAGCTCTTCCTTCGGCCCAAAGAAGCAGCCCAAAAATTCCTGCTCATAAATATGAAGCAGCTGGCTTTCCCCTTCCGGGGCATCGATGAGGCGGCTGAGCCGTTCCAGCCCCTCCGTAGAATCATACACATTGACACCGGGATTTTCTCCGGCGTGACCCAGCACCGCACAGTAGACTGGACATTCCCGACCCGGTACCATCACTTCCACCAGGTCCGTATCCCACAAAAGCTCCCAGGGTGCCAATGCTCCGATCTGCTCTGCCTCCCGGTACAGTTTCTCCCACTGGGGCAGAGTTGGTGATTTTTCTCCCATGTTCCATCCCTCCGGTGTTTCTTCCCTAAAATTCGTCTCTTTTCGATTATACCATGACTTTCCATCCGTGGAAAGTCCCGGTTTTTGCTTCTGCCGTTTCCTAACAAACAGCAATCTGCATTCACCTGATTGTTTCACTAAAATTATAGCATTGAGATATGAACAAATCTACCCCTTCTTTTACAGGACCTGATCTGCCGAAGCAAAAAGCGGTACCCGGAAATTTCTCCGGGTACCGCTTTTACATTCTGTTATTTCACAGGCACTGACTTAAAACCGCTCCGTCTGGGCGATATCCAGCACAAAGATGGTGACGCCGCCGCAGGGAACCTGCACGGGGATCACGGGCATCATGGGAGGCTCACTGCCAAATGTAGGCATGGTGTTCTGATACACCGTCTCAGAGCGCTGGCCTGCATTGTCCTTGAGGATCTTCAGTGCCTCATCCAGCCGGGTATGTTCCAGACCGACCATAATGGTAACGCTCCGCTTCTTGAGGAAGCCACCGACAGAGTTCAGTACTGTGACATAAAAACCGTTCCGGTTCAGAGCACGAATAACCTGCTCATAGTCATCTCCCTGCAAGATTGCCATAATCATTTTATCGCAGACATTATTTGCCATAATAAACACCCTTTCCATGCGGCTCTATACCGCTTGTTTTGCTTATCATAGCACATAGCAGAAGCATTTGCAAGTGGAATTCATTGTTCTGCATCACCGTGGTGACCTTGTCACGGACTATCTCGCAGGCTTTCTTTATAATCTCCTTAGAATTGCGTTGCCCCTGCCTGCAAAATCTGTTACAATATGGCTAGAGAACGAAAGGAGAACATTATGGATCTCAAACTACTGCAAGAAAAAATGGACGAAGCCCACTATGTATATGACGACACCCTGTTGACTGTTCTGGGAGTCTCTTTGGAGCTGGGCCGTCCTCTGCTGATAGAAGGTGCTGCCGGTGTAGGCAAGACAGAAATTGCCAAGGTTATGGCACAGGCACTGGACAGAGAACTGGTTCGGCTCCAGTGCTACGAGGGTCTGGACGAAAGCAAAGCCCTGTATGAATGGAACTATCAGAAGCAGCTGCTGTCCATCCAGGTGAACATGGGCACCCAAGACAAGGATGCCCTGACTCGTGGCCTGTTCAGTGACGAATATCTGCTGGAGCGTCCCCTCCTCAAATCCATCCGCTCAGAAAAGCCTGTGGTTCTGCTCATCGACGAGATCGACAAGGCAGACGAAGAATTTGAAGCCTTCCTGCTGGAGCTTCTCTCTGAAATGCAGGTTTCCATCCCTGAGGTCGGTACCATCCGTGCCAAGTCCATTCCCTTTGTTGTTCTGACCTCCAACCGGGCCAGACCTCTGTCCGAGGCATTGCGCCGCCGTTGTGCATACCTCTATATTCAGTATCCCGATCTGGAAAAGGAGCTTTCCATTCTCCGGGCCAAGCTGCCCCATGTGGATGATCGGCTCTGTGCACAGGTAGCCCTGGCGGTGCAGAAGCTCCGTTCCAGTGAAAGCGTTATGAAAAAGCCTTCCATTGCAGAAACTCTGGACTGGGCCGCCGCACTGGATGCCCTGGGAATCCGGGAGCTGACCCCCGATGCCATGCTGAAAACCGCTGGTTTTGTACTGAAAAACAGCGAAGATTTTTCTGCTCTGGAGGAATGTCATGTCTGACCCCAAGGTCTATCTGGAAAAGCTCTCCCTCTTTGGGCGGATGCTGCAAAAAGAGGGCCTTACCGTCAGTCCTTCTGAAACCGCAGACGCAGGAAAAATCCTCATTGCCCTGGGCTTTGAGAACCGAAACCGGGTAAAAGCGGCACTTAGAGCTATTTATGCCAAGACCCGGGAGGAACAAACCACCTTTGACCGGGTTTTTGACGGCTTCTTTCTCTCCAAAGAGGCCATGGAGGAGCTGGCAAAAAAGCACCAGCAGGAGGAGTCCTGTCAGGAGCAGCAGCGGCAGGAGGCCAAAGAAGAACTGCAAATAAACGGCAGCCCCATGGAGCTGAGTCAGGAGCAGCGGGAAATCTATGCCACCATTCCCCAGTCTCAGCGGCAGAAGCTCCAGCAATTTATGGAGAAATACAAGGAAAGCTCCCAGAGAAACCCAAATCTCTATAACAATTTTATCCACTCCGTTTTTACCAAAGCCATTTTGGAGCAGCAGATGCGCATGGATTCCGCCGGAGCTGACTGCATGGAGATGGACCCGGAGTTGGGTATTCTCTACCGGGACATTACCCAGTTTCGTGATACGGAGATTCCCAAGGCCATTACCGTGATTCAAACCATCACCCGGCAGCTCAACGGCGAACTATCCGCCAAACGCCGCCGCCACGGTCACACAGGAACCCTGGATTTTCGCCGCACCATTCGCAAGGGACTGCAGACCGGCGGCAGTCTGTATCAGCTTTCCTACCGAAAAAAGCGCAGCCGTCGGCGGCATCTGGTGCTTTTGTGCGATGTGTCCGGCTCTATGGTGCAGTTTTCTGAATTTGCCCTTCGGTTTATTCAGTCTCTGAATCAGGTGGCAGAAAGTTCCGAAACCTTCCTTTTTTCTCAGGATTTATACCAGGCTGACCCGTTCAGCCTGCAAAATATGTCCCTGTTTCGGGATTATGTGAAAAAGTCCGGCCTGTATGGCAGAGGCACCGATCTGGGCACCGCTTTGGAGAAGCTCATGGCCCACAGGCCCTGTCCCCTCACCGGTTCTACCACTCTTATCATTCTTTCCGATGCAAAAACCATTGACCAGCCCCGTGCCATAAAGGCCCTTCTGGAAGCCAAGCGACTGTCCGGAGATGTGCTCTGGCTCAATCCCATTCCCGCCTCTCAGTGGCCGTATCTGAAATCCGTACAAACCATGTCCGCACTGTGCCCCATGGTATCCTGCAACACTCTTCAGGCTCTGGCTGCCGCCTGCCGGAAGCTGGCGGTGGGCAATAAAGGGTGAGGCACTCAGGAGGTATCCTATGAAGCGTTTTGCAAAAGTATATGTGGAGATTTCCAATCTCTGCAATCTTCGGTGCGCTTTCTGCCCCGGCACCAAGCGCCCGGCCCGGGCCATGAACCGGGAGGAGTTCGCCAAACTCCTGCCCAAGCTTCGCCCCTATACAGACTTCCTTTATTTTCACCTCATGGGGGAACCTCTGTGCCACCGGGACCTGGAAGCCTTCCTTGCACTTTCCCATGATGCAGGCTTTCGTGTGATCCTCACTACCAACGGCACCTTGCTTGCCAGACAGCAGGAAATTCTGCTGGCTGCGCCGGCGCTTCACAAGGTCAATGTGTCTTTGCACGCCTTTGAAGCAAATGATCTCACCATTCCCTTTGAAACCTATTTGGAGCAGTGCTTCTCCTTTGGTCAGGCGGCCCAGGGAAAGAAGCTGGTGAGCTATCGTCTGTGGAATCACGGCGGGCAGGACACCAAAAATCAAGAGATTTTAGCCTCCATGGAGGCCCATTTCCCACAGCCCTGGGTGAAGGAACGGCGTGGCACCCGGATTGGAAACCGGGTCTATCTGGAATATGGAGACAAATTCGACTGGCCGGACCTCAGTGCACCGGAAGGCGGAGACCGGGTGTTCTGCTATGGACTGCGGGACCAGCTGGGCGTATTGTGTGATGGAACCGTGGTTCCCTGCTGTCTGGATCACGAAGGCGACATCCCGCTGGGAAATCTCTTTACCCAGGAATTAGAAGAAATTCTGGAATCTCCCAGAGCAAAAGCCATTTACGAGGGCTTTTCTCAGGGAAAGGCCGCAGAAGAGCTGTGCCGCAAGTGCGGTTACGCCCGACGGTTTTCCTGATGTTCCAGTCAAAACGGTACGAAAGCAGTGAAAAACATCACCGCCTTCGTACCGTTTTTCCTGTTTAGAGACCAATTCAGGCCGTTTCAAAGCATTTTCTTCTCTTTTCCAGTATTACGCAGGCTCAAGAGTCGGAAAATCAACCAAAAGCTGCAAGGGCAAACAAAAACCTGCTGCAGGGCAAATTGCCTTACAGCAGGTTTTTCTCAGCTAATTTCGTAAGTCACCACAGGTGCTTTGGAGTTAAACTGCAGCTGAACCTCTCCGCAACTGCATTCCAAAACTGTTTCTTCCGAAAGCAGCTTTCCTTTGGCCAGCGGAATTACAGGAGGATGCTGGGGCATCAGTCGCTCGCAAAGCTCCTGAGGCTCTGTCTCTTCCGTGTTTTTTCCGTTCTGTGCAGTCTCCGTCTCTTCCGCAGACGCTACCGGGGCTGCAGTCTCTGCCACAACCTCCTCGGTTCCCTTCTTGGGCACAGGCTCCCGAACCTCGGTTCTTGGAGTCTCAGTCTTCGGAAGCTCCGTCTTTGCTTCCTCTTCTGCGGTGTCATGCTTTTCCCAATAGAATAGGGATTCCCACACACTGCTGGAGCTGACCAGACCGGACAATCCATTGGAGTCCACCACAGTTCCGCCTGTACCGGGGGCATAGCGGCCAAAGCGATTCCAATACTTCATCTGTGCGATCCGGCCGCGGTGGGCACCGGCAGCCTGCATACCGGCAGGGCGTTCATAATTGACGCACCAGTAATAGGCGGCATCATATGCGCCCTGAGAATCATTAGGAATACAGCGCAGGTGCTTATATGTATCGGGAAAATTTACTCTGAGGTCAAACAGGAGAAAATTGAGCTGTCCTTCCAGTGTCCGGTAATCGTATCCACGGGAGCCGCAGAAGGCTTTGAGTGCATCAAAGCGTCCGGCGTGCCACTGACACAGGCCAAAGCTTGTGCCTTCATCTCCATAGCAGACCAGTCTGAAGCTGGACTCTGCTTCCATATTGGCCATAATACCGCAGGCAGATGCAGGCGGCAGGCCCATTTCCTGTGTCATAAACTCGAAAATTTCCTGCTCGTCACCATACTCGGAAGCCTCTGCCCCAGGTGCCAGAAACAGCATCATTCCCAGCAAAAGCACAATTGCAAAAATGTGCCGATAAACCAGTTTTATATTCATAAGGTCACCTCACCGCTTTGTGTTACACCTCATCCGGATCTGAAAGCTTCAGGAGATTGATTGCATGTCTGATATGGGTTGCCATGGCGTATTTTGCGCCCACCCCGTCTCTCTGGCGCAAAAAGTCCACCAGAATCTCATTATCCCGAATGGTTGGCTTGGCCAAAAGCCCGTTTACATCCATCGTTGCCCAGGCCTCATGGAGGGCATTGTGGATAATGGGAAGGAGCTGCTCCACATACGGATTATGGGCTGCCGCAACAAAAGCCTGATGAAAATCCTCTTCTGCCTTATCAAAATCAAGGCCCTGCCGAATGGCATCTGCCACAGCCTCCGCCTTCCGTGCGATTTTCTGCAGTTCTGCATCGGTCCCACGCAGGCAGGCCAGCCGTGCCAGTTCGGGTTCAATCATCATCCGGATTTCATACAAATCCTTCAGCCGTGCCTGGACAGATTCCAGCTTTTGCAGGCCGATGTCCACCTCCGCACTGCTTCGATCCAGCACAAAGGTTCCGCTGCCACGCCGAACCCCCAGATACCCCTGGGCTGCCAGAGAGCGAACTGCCGCTCGTACTGTGGTCCGGCTGACACCAAAGAGCTCACAAAGCTGCACCTCGCCGGGCAGCTTGGCCCCCGGTGCATAATCCGGATTCGTCCGAATCATACGCAGTAGCTGATCTGCTGTCTGGTCCATGAGCCTGAGAGATTGCATGTGTGCCATGGTGTCAACCGCTCCTTTCACATTTCCACCATTATGCCACATCTCACAAAAAATTGCAACCCAAATGCCAAAAGAATCAGCACTTTTTCCATCTATAGGCAAAAAGATGCTGCCTCACCGCACTGTGTGAGACAGCATCCATTCATGTTTCCCTTTCCCGGAGGGCAAGCCTCCGGGATGATTTCGGATTTACTTGGAATAACGCATCAGGACCGTTGCCGCCTGTGCACGAGTGGAGGTATTGGCAGGATACAGTCTGCCGTCCATGCCCTCAATCAAGCCTTCCGCAACGGCCCATGCCATGGGAACCTTGGCATAGTCGTGGAGCGTTCCGGCATCTGCAAACTCTGCAAGATCATCTGCAGCTGTGACATCTCTGCCACTGAGCTTTGCATAGCGGTACAGGAATGTTACCATCTGCTCTCTGGTCACCGCCTTACCGGGTGCAAAGGTGGTTTCGGTCATGCCCTCTGTGACTCCGTTCTCTGCAGCCCACAGGATTGCATCAGTGTACCACTTACCTTCCTTCACATCAGTGAAGGGGTTCTCACTGTTGACATCGGGAGAGCCTGCCATCCGGTAGAGCATGGTCACAATCTGTGCACGGGTAACTTTACCATTGGGGTTAAAGAGCTGATTTCCTACACCCTTCATAATGCCATTTTCCAGAGCAAAGTCAACCCCCTCATGGTACCACTTGGTGCAGTCCAGATCTGTGAATTCCTTGCAGGGACAATGTTCCGTATTGGCAAGAATGACTTCTGTCTCGGTTTCGCCGCAGACTGTACAGATTCTGGTCTTTTCACCATCGGCAAAGCAGGTGGCTTCCTTGGTGATTTCCCATTCGCCCCAGCTGTGTCCGGTGGCGGGAATCACTTCGCCCTTCTCTACGATCTCGCCGCAAACGGTACAGACCTGATCGCCGGTGTAGCCGGATTCGGTACAGGTAGCTTCCTTAGCATTGCACAGCTCTGTGGTATGACCGGTAGCAGGAACGACGGTATCCCGCCAGCTCTCGCCGCAAATGTCACACACATGCTCGGTGTATCCATCTGCTGTACAGGTAGGAGCGACAACGGTATCGGTCGTCTTGTGACCGTGTGCCTCTGCCTCTCTGGTCTCAGTCTCATTGCAGACGGAGCAGGTACGGGTTTCCTCGCCCTTTTCCGTACAGGTGGCTTCCTTGGTCACTGTCCACTCGGACCACTGGTGACCCTTGGCGGGAACCACTTTGCCCTTGGCAATCAGCTTGCCGCAGTCAAGGCAGTAGGTGTCGCCGGTGTAGCCAGGGTCGGTGCAGGTGGCTTCCACAGCGTCACGAACTTCGGTATTCTCATGGGTAAATTCAACCAGCAGGTCTTCCTTACCACCCTTTTCGTTGTTCACCTGGAGGGTTTCCACAGTAACGGTGGACTCTTCCGCTGCCAGAACACTGAAGGTCAGGGTAGCCACAGCCTTGCCGGCAGGAATCTCATCCATAGAGACATAACCAAAGGTAACCTTGCCGTCTTCCAGAACCTTAGAGGTGTAATCGCCATAAACGGCGGCTTCAACCAGCTGCAGCTTGGAAGTGTCGTAGCTTGCGCTCATCAGAGCATTGGTGGAAGCAATGTCGGCACCAGCAGCATCCTTGGCTGTGATGGTAACGGTAACAGTCTTCTCCCCTTCTTCCACCTTAGAAGTGGACTGGATCTCAGCCTTAGCGTTCATGGCTTCCTGGGTAAACTCAAAGATCTGATTGGCTGTGTTGTTCTTCATAGCCTCTGCAGCAGCCTGCATATCGGCCTCAGTTACTACCATAGCTTCCATCTTTTCAGTAGCTACAGGAACAGAATTGTTACCGGTTTCCGTGTTGCTGGTAATCTCGGTGAGAACAACAGGCCATACGCCATCGCCAAAGCTGCCTACCAGATCGGCCGTGTATTCTTTATTGACAGCATCAAAGACCAGACGGTACAGCTCGCTGGATTCACCGGTAAAATAAGACAGATACAAAGCACCATTATCATCAGGCACCAAAGAGCAGTACATCTTATCCAGATTGTTATAGCCTGCGAAGGGTAGATTCAGGTTGCTGGGATAGCTGCTGAGCCATGCACCCATGGAGTCACCGTCTTTATAGACCCAGAAGTGGAAAACAGTTCCATCCTTGGCAAGCAGCACAACATGCTCAGTATCCAGCAGCTCACCAGTGTCCTTGTCAGGGTATTTCTCATGGCCCAGAGAGGTAAGCGCTGTCAGATATTCACAGCGGCCCTTCAGGTTAAATGCTCTCTTATCCAGATTCATGGGGTCCTTGGAAGACAGAAAATAGTATCCGTAGACGGAAGAAACAAGAGGTTTCTCATCTGTGGAGAAGTAGGTGCTGTAAGCCATATCCCACAGAGGAACGCCAGCACCATTGGTTTCGGAGGTTGCAACGCTAACGCCATCCTCGCCAACCTTGTGCATCAACAGGCCCTTGGAATCTTCCTGAATGTAGTAGAACTTTCTGTCAGTATCAAATGTTGCAGAAACCATGTTGGTATCCACTGCCGTACCAGATGTCCAGGTATCTGCCTCTGCCATATTCCAAGTGAAGAACTTGGGATTGCCATCCTGATCCTGGAGCAGGCCCTTTGCAGTAATATCCAAGGTTTCAACGGTTACTGTGCACTTAGCGGTAACCGTTGGATCCAGTGTAGAGGCTGCGGTCACAGTGGTGGTACCAACGCCAACACCATGCACAAAGCCTCTATCATCTACGGTTGCAATGCTCTCGTCATCAGAGGTCCAGATTACAGTGCGGTCTTTAGCGGTCCAGGGCTGAACCACAGCAGACAACTGCTTGGTGGTGCCTTTGAGAACGCTGATTGTACTATGGGACAGCTGAACATCGGAAATCTTGTCGGTAGGATCGGCCCAGCCGCCGCCGGAAGTACGCTCAGGAATAATCAGGCTGCTAATCTCTTTCCACAGGTCGTTGTAGATAACGGCTTCGCCGGTCTTGGTGTCCATCTCCACATAGTTGGAATAGCCAAGTTCAACGGGCATACCAATGAACTCTACCGTCTTGGTATAGTAGGAGTTCCAGCAAAGCATGCTGGTATTGGGGTTGATTTCCATTGCCTGGATATACTTGGAAGTGATCTTGCTGTCTGCTGCACCCAGAAGTACGGGAGCACCCATGGTATCCAGGGTAAACTTGTAGACTTCGGAAGTACCGTACTTATTACAGTAGAAGGTACCATCCTTGTCACATGCCAGTGTATTGGTGAGAACACCGATTGTGCCCACCTCGGTGGGTTCACCGGTAAGCTTGTTGATGGTGTACAGCTTGCCATCGCTGACAGCATATGCTTCGCCATCTGCCTTGTTATAGGCCATATCGCTGATCAGCATGCCGACATTGCCCACCAGATTTTCTTCTGTCAGGTCATCCTCAGGCATTGCATAGAGCTCGCCGCTCTCTGTTGCGGCAAGAACGATATGGTCAACAATCGTAGCTGCTGTAAATAACTTATCGGTAGTACTGTAAGGCTCAAGGCTCTTATGTGCCTTGGGGTCATATTCAGTATTCTTATCGAATGCAAACCAGTATTTGCCTCCCATGACGAACGCAATCATCTCGGGAAGAGCCTGCTGTTCGCCGATCTCCATTTCAATCATATAAGTGGTGGTGTTCATGGCGTAGTCCATGACCTGCAGAGCAAATTTCTTACCATTTACATTGGTCAGATCCAGGACATACTCAGCCGATGCACCAGGCTCAATATCCGCAACAGAGCCGGCTGCTGCATAAACCTTCGTACCGCTCTTGTTGAACAGTGCCACAGCAGCAATATACTGGTTATCAAATGCAGTGACATCCAGGGTGTTTCCGGTAAGATTGAGAGATACCTTCTCAAGAACAGGTGCGGTATTATCCACAACCAGAGGCAGACTGAAGTTAGCGCCCTTACCCAAGGCATCCCAGTTGATATTGCCTTCGGCATCTGCGTAATATGCAGGAGCCAGGGCCAGGTTCACAAGAAGCTGGTCGCCTTCTGCTGCACCCTTGGGGACAAAGTTGGCCTTCAGGGCGTACCCACTACTCTTCCAGCTGCCCGCTGCGGGATAGAAATATGCAGCACCCACAGCGCCAGGAAGAACTTCTACAAGTTCTTCGCCTGTGGTTACATTCTTAGCCGTAAACCGGGAAGCAGCAGCGTTCCGAATAGCGGCAAACTGCACCTTGCTCACGGCATCGCCGTTTACGGAGTTAATAGCGTTACGCTCAGGCATATATTTTTCATCGGGAATCAGGGGGTTACCGCCCAGAGCATAGACACTATCGGGGTCATTGGCATAGGTCACCAGGTAAGTGTTGGCCTCGATATCGCCCAGATAAGGCAGGCGGTTATCTTCGTGGGTCACATACCGGGCTCGAATGCCTGCATCATACATAGAAGGATCGCTCCAGTTGCCGCAGAAGCCCAAAACGGGGATGGAATGGACAGTGCCTTCCACACCCTCGGCACTTGCCATGCTCTCAGCAAAGACATAGCCTTCCACATACACACCGTTGGTAGCAATATTCAGGTATTCCTTCCATGCATTGGTCAGTTCAACCTTTACATTGACCTTAGCAGAACCGTTGGCAGGAACCACGATGGTGCCGGTACCCAGATTCTTGAAGAACAGGTATGCGTCCTGTGTATCCACATCGCCGTCCTTGTCAATATCGGCCTTATCCAGATTCTGAATGGTCTTGGTGTTATCTACTACATAGTCCAGAAGTGCCTGACCGTCGGCAGCGTTAACGGAATTGTTGCCGTCAAAGTCCAGGCCACGAACCAGGTCGGTGGGTTCCACAGCCTTGCCGTCTACTTCCCAGGTCACATTGACCGGTACAGAAACGGTGGTAGTGTCCATATAGAATGCCATCTGATTGGGGTTCTCCCGATCGTTGGCATAGTTTTCAAACAGCTTCTGGGTGAAGAAGTCAGCAGACAGGGCAAATGCCTTATCATTGCCTTCCAGATTATTGATGTTGAAGGAGAAGTTGTAGATGCCGGTACGCTGGGGATCGTCGCCCAGCTCTGCCTTTATCTTGCCGTCTGCGAAAGACTTGGTCGCATTCTCGTCCATGGTAATGTAGCTGTCTGCACTTACGGCAGCACCGATATTACCAAGGCCGGCGCCCTGCTGAATGACGGGATAGTAGCTGCCGCTTGCACCGTCGAGCATAGGAACGGCAGTGGACATCAGCAGGCTCTGTGCCAGCTGACGGGATGTCATACCAGTCTTTTCAGTCAGGTTATTTTCCCGGATATACTGTGCAACCAGAGCTGCCATACCGGAAGCCTGAGGAGCCGCCATGGAAGTACCGGACATATTCTCATACTTATCCGGGCCGCCGCCTTCGGGAGTCTCACCAAAGACAGAGTAAATCGAACCACCAGGAGTGGTGATTTCAGGCTTCATCTCCAGAGAACCGGGAACACCCCAGGAGGAGAATTTACTCATGGTGTAGAACTTGCTGTTAAACTGCGAGCAGCCAACACCATCGGAAACAGTCATGGTACCGGTATAGTACAGGACCTTGCCGGACTCATCGGTAACAGCCTCCGCATTGTCACGGAATGCCTTACCGGCGTCCTGTGTGATAGATACAAAGGGAGCAGTATTCTTGTAGTCTGTCAGATCCATGTTAATGACACCAGGTGCGTTGTTGTAAACAACCGTTGCAATGGCACCGGCATCAACAGCATTGTTGCCTTTCTGATAGAAGGCGATGTCGCCACGGGAACACATAGCAACCTTGCCCTTCAGTGCTTCACCGACAGCAGCCCACTCCTCGGGAGTGCCGAAGCTGTCAATGAGGATGTACTGCTGTTCACCGGCCAGAGTTACCATAGGCTGGTTCTGGTAGTCACTCTCAGTGTACACAGCCAAAACATCCTTTACTCCAATGAACGCACCGGTTATACCGTCATTGTCCACAGAAGCGATGGACATGGAGTTGGTATATGTACCGGGAGAGCCGGCGGTGTGCATGCTCACATCATCGGCATACAGGCGGCCCAGGTTCATTGCATGTTCAACCCAGTTGCCGTTGTTGCCTGCGGACATACAAACCACAATACCGGACTTGGTCAGGTTATCCATAATTGCCTGATATTCCGCATTGGCATTCCTGGACTCACCTCCACTGGCAGAACCCAGAGACAGGTTCACGGAGTCACAGCCCAGGACAATGGCATCTTCGATGGCTGCCATATAGTCGGAATCATAAGCGCCGCCGCCCTTGCCGAAGACCTTCATAGTGACGATCTGTGCATCAGGTGCAACACCCTGTACCTTAACAGAATCCAGTGCTCTGGAGAAGGTACCGTCTTCCTTGGGGATGTAGGCGTTGGCAGCAGCAATGCCACTGACGTGAGAACCATGCTCGGACTGGCTGTCTTCCTTATGGGTAACATAGTAGCTCTTATCAATATAGTTGTAGGCGAAAGGAATCTTGTCACTGACAAATGCCTTTGCGGGGTCCACCTGTGCATTCAGCTGTTCGGCCACAGCAGCAACTTTATCTGCATCCAGAAGATTCAGCTTATCCACATACTCTTCCAGAGTGAGGCCGCTTTCACCGGCATGATAGGCCAGGGAGTATTGATAGCCTTCATTGGTGAAAGACTGATGCGCAGTATCGATACCGGTATCGATCACAGCGATACGGGTGCCTGCACCGGTGTAGCCGGAGGCCCAGGCGATGCCGGAACCGATCTGCTTGGAGGAGGTAGCCATGTTGGGATCATTTGTTTCTTCCCGATCCACAACAGCGGGCTCATATCTGGTTTCAATTACTACCTTCTCGACGCCGGGGACCTTTTCAATGGCCTCAATCCGGCCATATTCCACATCGGCGGAAATCAGGTTTGCTGCCAGTGTCAGGTTCCAGGCCACATCCAGCTTCTGACCCAGGCTCTTCTCAATGGAGGCTGTGATCTGCTGCTGCTGTGTTTGCAGCTCCTGACGGTATGCCATGGCAGATGCATCTTGTGCGATATCTTCCAGCACAAAACCGGCAGCCACAGTGGATTCTTTCTCTAGAATGATTGACACACGAACCACATCTGTGGAAGCATATGTATCTTCTTTCGGTGAGGTAACAGGTTCGTGACCAGGGAGCGTTGCAGTCACTGCACTGTTATCCACCTGCTGGAAATGTACGGTGGCCGATTCCTCAGCAGCACGTACCGGAACAGCAAATCCGAACAGGACTGCTGCAACCAGCATCAGGGAAAGCAAGCGGTTCAACAAATTCTTTTCCATCATGTTTTTCTCCTTTTCTCTGCCACATTGGCAGGCTCCTTTTTTCAGGAATTGAGAACTCCCTTTCCCAACCTCCCGATGGTGTCTTACATATGGTACCTATATACCATATGCAAAACATCGTATATATGACACCGTTTCATAATGTCGATGTTAAGCAGTTTTGAGCAAACGATTTATCGGACTGAATCATAAACCAAATTATCAAACTTGCTCATCTTTTGCATCCCCACAAAACATCCCATATTTCATGGATTCCGTCGCTATTTTCCGAATATTTACAAGTTTTTGAACAAATTAAAAACTGCCACCTCACAATATTGTGAAGTGGCAGTTCTAACTTTATAATGCATAACGGTACATGCAATACTTAACAATGCTTTTATTCGTATATATTATTCAAAATTTTCATTTCAACGGTTTATGTCGAAAAAACTTTCAGGCAGCGTTCCCTTGCCTCAGCAATTTACAGCTCTCTTTTATCGAATCGAACGGGCGTACTCCGTGGGAGTAATGCCAAACTTCTCTTTGAACTGGCGGGAGAAGTGATGCACCGTGGAATACTGCAAGACCTGGGCAATCTCGGTAAAGTTCATCTTGCCCTCCCGAATCATGTGCTTGGATTCCTGGAGCTTTGCACGGCGGATATACTCACCCGGAGAAATCTGGAGATTCTTATGGAACAGGGCAGTCAGATAAGAGGGACTGACTCCCACCTCTCTGGCCACCATGGGCACACTGAGCTTCTGCCGGACATTCTCGCCGATGAAACGCTGGGCGTGGCCTACCACCTCATTCTCGCTGTTAATGGCGTTAGCTGTTCGCAGCGGTGCTTCTGTCGGTGTGCCGGAGTCTCTCAGCACTGTGAGCAGCAGCTGCCCCAGCAGGCTGATGAGCATATCACCGGTATAAGAATCCTCATTGTCCCGCTCCTGAAGCATCTGCTGCAGCAGCAGCACCGCCTTCTGAGGGGTGCGGAACTTCCGGTTCAGGAGCCTTGCCAGGCTGTCTCCCTCCAGGTCAAAGGTAATGGTAATGTAACTGGGGGCACATTCCGGGTCGGCATACTGCATATGCCACTGATTCGGGCCATAGATTGCCATGTCTCCCTGCTCCAGAAGCAGATCCTGTCCGCCTGCCACAGAGTGAATGGCACCTTTATCCACATAGGTGAGCTCCAGCATGGAATGCTCTTCACCACGGAAGAAGAAGCCCCGCTCCTTCTCGTGGTAGAAAAAGGTATATACCCGCTCCACCTGCAGCCGCCGGGACAGAGCCAGCTCCCGCAGAGGAAGGGTCATTGCCTCCGCCTTAGGCCAGTGACCGCCTGCTACTGCCATCCGCACTGAGCAGCTTGTCTGGTAGGGGGCCACGGCAAAGTGGATGCCGGGGTTAATACATACAGGCTTATCCAGATAGAAATATACAAACTCTCCGCGACCCTTGGCCACGGCCAGAATGGTCATTCCGGACTCATAGTCCAGATATACCGGCTCTGTGGGACTGTACTGGAAGATGGTCTCCTGGGTCACTTCCACCACTCGCCCCTCTGCCGGACTGACACGGGGGCCAGGCCTCCGATCAGAACGCTCCGCCGTAATTTTTCCATAGGGAGCAAAGGACAACACATTTAAATTCTGTACCATATCTCTTTTGCCACTCCTGTTCAACGAAGGGTGCCGTGTTATTTCTCGTAGGTAAATTCCCAATCATAGATGCTGACGGTATCGCCGTCCTCAATTCCCATTTCCTCCAGGCGCTGGAACAGACCGCTCTTGCGAAGCTGGCGGTCAAAGTAGTTCCGGGACTCGTAGTCGTCAAAGAACACATCGTTCATCAGCCGCTCCAGCCACACACCGGAAACCACCCAGGTGCTGCCATAGTGGTCGATCTCCAGCTCGGAAGGATCACAGGGCTCTTCCTCAGGCTTCACATACTCAGGCTCATACACCGTAATGGGGGGCAGATCCCGCAGCTTCTGGGCAACCACCTGCATCAGGTGCTTGGTGCCCTGGGTGGTAGCGGCGGAAATCTCATAGAATTCGCAGCCCAGTGCCTCCACATGCTCTCTCAGTCTCTGGAGATTGTCACTGTCAGGGGGCAGCAAATCGCACTTGTTGGCAGCCACGATCATGGGCCGGTTGGACAGGTCCACAGAGTATTCATGAAGCTCTGCGCAGATCTTGTCGAAGTCTTCCACAGGGTCCCGGTCCTCACTGCCGGATACATCCACAATGTGCACCAGCAGACGGCAGCGGTCGATGTGCCGCAGGAAGTCGTGGCCCAGGCCTGCACCCTCTGCGGCACCTTCGATGATACCGGGGATGTCAGCCATAACGAAGGACACGCCCTCTTCCACATAGATGACACCCAGATTGGGATACAGGGTGGTAAAATGATAGTTTGCAATCTTGGGCCGGGCATTGGAGGTAACAGAAAGGAGGGTAGACTTACCAACATTGGGGAAGCCCACCAGGCCCACATCAGCCAGCAGCTTCAGCTCCAGAATTACATCTCTCACCTCGCCGGGCAGACCTGCCTTGGCAAACCGGGGAAGCTGACGGGTGGGCGTAGCAAAATGCTTGTTGCCCCAGCCGCCGCGGCCGCCCTTTGCCAGGACGAAGTCCTCGTCACCGGACATATCCACAATGATCTGGTTGCTCTCCGCATCCCGGACCACGGTACCACGGGGCACCTGGATAATCAGGGACTCTCCTCTTTTACCGGACCGGTGGCCGCCCTCTCCGTTTTCGCCGGAGCGTGCAGCATACTTCCGCTTATACCGGAAATCCAGCAAGGTGGTGAGGTTGTCATTCACCCGCAGGATCACACTGCCGCCGTGACCGCCGTCGCCGCCGTCGGGACCGCCGGCTGCCACATATTTCTCCCGGTGGAAGGCCACAGCACCGTCGCCGCCCTTACCGGCAGAAACCATAATTCTAACTTTGTCAATAAACATAGAACATTCCTCCCATAGGGATTTAAATCCACTGTCGGCTTTCCACAGGCCACGCCATAGGCATGGACTCTGCAAAGGCGGCAATTAGGAAAAAAGGGCTGTTGCAGGTAGTATGCAACAGCCCCTCGCCACTTATTACTGCTCTGCGTATACGCAGCACTGCTTGCGATCCTTGCCCAGTCGCTCGAAACGGACAGTGCCGTCGATCAGAGCGAACAGTGTGTCATCGCTGCCGATGCCCACATTGGTGCCGGGATGGATGTGAGTGCCTCTCTGGCGGACCAGAATGTTGCCAGCCAGAACGAACTGACCGTCGGCCCGCTTTACGCCCAGTCGCTTGGACTCGGAGTCACGGCCGTTCTTGGTGGAACCGCCGCCTTTCTTATGGGCGAAGAACTGAAGACCAATTTTCAGCATAATTACACCTCCAAAACGTCGAGAAAATCAGGATATTCTTCCCGCAGTTCGACAAGATATGTCATAAGGCCGCTCAATGTAGCCTGTACAACTTCCTCATCGTCACAGGTTGCAGGAAGGGTCAGGGTAATGGTGGCAGTTGCCTCATTGACCCGAACCTTGGCCCGAGTACCGCACACCTCATTGATGGTGCACTCGGTCAAACGCACGGCGGAAGTAATGGCGGCACACAGAATGTCCGTACCCTCTTCGCCGTAACCGCTATGCCCGGAGCAGCTAAATCCTGTGATTCGCTCCCCCTGGGTAAAAAATTCAACCTTTGTCATAGCTTACAGAGCGATCTTGGTGATCTCGACCTTGGTGTAAGGCTGACGGTGGCCACGCAGGGACTTGGAGTCCTTCTTGGGGCGGTACTTGAAGACAACAACCTTCTTGCCCTTGCCGTTCTTGATGACCTTGCCCTCAACAGCGGCACCAGCCACTACGGGAGCGCCGAACTTGGAGTTCTCGCCATCTACAACAGCCAGAACCTGATCGAAGGTCACAGTCTCCTCGGCCTCAACACCCAGCTTCTCGACGTAGATCACGTCGCCCTCAGCCACGGTGTACTGCTTGCCGCCGGTAACAATAACTGCTTTCACGATTTGTTGCACCTACTTTCCTTGTAGTCTCGCTCTTGGGGCGCGGGCATGCCGACTTAAGCCCCTTTGATGCGGCTATGCCATTTTACCATTGATGCAACAGCTTGTCAAGGGAAAACGCAACTTTTTCTTCTTATTTTACAAATTTCCATTGAGGTATCCCGGTGCCTGACAGAATTGATTTTGATACAAAACTTTTATTTTGGGTAATTCTTTTTTTCTGCGGAAGGATGCAATTTCCGTAAAAGTGTGATACAATAAACCGACATCACTACAAGGGGGCCATGGCACTATGAAAAAACCGGATTTAAACCGGATTATTTTAGAGAATACCATCAGTCGCGCCCTGGCCGACATGGAAAATGATTCCCACCGCACTGCCCGAAAGCTGGCAGATATGGGTCTGTTTTTCTCCAGAGGGCCCTTTGAGCGGTACTTTTTCACCTTATGCACAGAGATTTTACAGGAAGATGACAGTTTGTACTATGATGCCATAAACCGGGCTTTGCGGGACTTCGACCGGAAAAGTCTGATTACCTTCGGAATCAATGTAGGTCTGGAAGGCTGCAGCCGGGGCGCACGGCTGATTCGCCAGACCGAGGAAGCTGACGGGTTTCAGGTTCCCTGGGCGCTGGAGCTCTACACCGGCGAAAAGGCACTGAACTTCTGCGTTACACAAAAGGCCATTGCACAGGCCGTTAGTCTGGGCATTCATGTGTTCTATCTGCACGATGCAGCTATGGGCCAGGAACATCTGGAAACTCTTTTGCAGGAGCATCCCACCTGTGCATTTGCACTCTTTACCCAGCCGGACCGCAGTCCTGCCTGGAATCTGGACGCTCTGAGCAGCTACGAAAACCTTCTGATCTGCGTTCAGGGTGAAGAGCCACAGTCCGAAGCCCTGTGCAGTGCACTGAAAGAACGGAAAATGCTTTTTGGAGTCTATCTTCCCTACGATGATTCCCGGGAGCTTTCCCAGAGAATCGAGAAAGCCGGAGATTTGGGCGGTCTCATTGTTCTGCTCTGTGCCCGGCACAGCAGTCCGGAAACCCGTGAAGAGGTCCACCGTCTTGTGCTGGATGCCAGACAGGGACACCAGTATCCTTTTATCGTTATGGATCTGCCGGAGGATCTTCTGGCCATCGATCATATTATCTCCCATGACCACTGCTCCGTGTGTCTTCTGCCGGACGGACGGGCTGTGACCCCCAGGGGAACCACACAATCCAATATCAACACCGCTTCTCTGGCAGAAATTTTAAAAAAAGAACTTCCCAGATAAAATTTTATACAGGTATAAAACCACCTCTTCTCGGTACACTATCCGAAAGAGGTGGTTTTTGTGAAATTTCGGGTTATATTGGCACTTATTCTGGTTTTCTTGCTTCTGCCCACCGTTTCAGGGGCAGAGTATATCAAATGGGTGGATTTTGATGTCTCCTATGAAGCATTGGACAAGGCTCTGGCTCTGGATATCCGTTCTCAGGAGCAGGATCATCCCATCAGCTGGATCACCATTTTAGCTATGGCCGCCTGCCGTACCGGAGGCAAGGTCACAGGGTCCTCCGTGGACAAGGCCTGGAAAGAGCTTCAAAGCGGAAAAAGCCCCTATGAGCTGCTGGGAGACCTGTCAAAATACTATGACTATTACCACGAAAGCTATACTGCTGCTTTGGGCGGTCTTGTGGGAAACTTCGCCATTGAGACCCCAGAGGGCTGGCAGCCGTCCTATGGCCTCAAAGCCTTCAGCCCCATTGCCGCAGGCTACGGATACAGTCACTATGATGATTTCGGCACCGGCCGCTCCTATGGCTTTGCCCGAAAGCACCTGGGCAATGACATTCTGGGTTCCCTGGGCACTCCCATTGTGGCAGTGGAGGCCGGCACGGTGGAGGCCATGGGCTGGAACCAATACGGCGGCTGGCGAGTGGGAATCCGCTCCTTTGACCGCCACCGATACTATTATTATGCCCACCTGCAAAAGGATGCCCCCTTTGCTCCCGGTCTCAAGGAAGGGGACCAAGTGGAGGCCGGACAGCTTCTGGGCTTCATGGGAAGGACCGGCTATTCCACCACGGAAAATACTAATAATATTGAGATCGTCCATCTCCATTTTGGTCTCCAGCTGATCTTTGACGAAAGCCAAAAAGAGTGCGATAATGAAATCTGGATTGATGTCTACCCTCTGGTTCAGCTTCTCAGTCGCCACCGGGCCAGCTATCAGAAGTCCCCCGACGGCACCTTTGAGAGAATATATCCCTATAAAGATCTGGATCGCACTCCTTTTTAATGTGTAATATGCCTTAATTTCGGCAAATGGCTGTATGCCAGTTGATTTTTGAAAGATTTTCCTTTATAATGACCTTCAGATTTGAGAATAAACTGCTCATTACAGGAGGTAACTAGCATGCTCAAAAATGAAGAGAAAACCATGGAAAAAATTGTTGCCCTGTGCAAAAACCGGGGCTTTGTATTTGCCGGTTCTGAGATCTACGGCGGTCTGGCCAACACCTGGGACTACGGCCCTCTGGGTGTAGAGCTGAAAAACAATGTCAAGAAAGCCTGGTGGAAGAAATTCATCCAGGAAAACCCCTACAATGTAGGTCAGGACTCCGCTATTCTGATGAACCCCCAGGTCTGGGTAGCTTCCGGCCATCTGGGCGGCTTCTCCGACCCCCTCATGGACTGCCGGGAATGCCACGAGCGGTTCCGTGCCGATAAGGTCATCGAGGACTGGGCCAATGATAATAACTACACTCTGGAAAAGCCTCTGGATGCCATGACCCACCAGGAAATGAAGGACTTTGTGGAGGAGCACAACATTGCCTGCCCCACCTGCGGCAAGCATAACTTCACCGACATCCGTCAGTTCAACCTGATGTTCAAGACCTTCCAGGGCGTCACCGAGGATGCCAAGAACACCGTGTATCTCCGTCCCGAGACTGCACAGGGCATCTTCACCAACTTTGTGAACGTCCAGCGGACCACCCGCCGGAAGCTGCCCTTCGGCATCGGCCAGATCGGCAAGTCCTTCCGTAACGAGATCACTCCCGGCAACTTCATTTTCCGTGTCCGTGAATTTGAGCAGATGGAGCTGGAGTTCTTCTGCCAGCCCGGCACCGATCTGGAGTGGTTCCAGTACTGGCGTAACTTCTGCCACCAGTGGCTGCTGAATCTGGGCCTGCGGGAAGAGAATCTCCGCCTGCGTGACCACGATCCTGAGGAGCTGTGCTTCTACTCCAAGGCCACCACTGACTTTGAGTTCCTGTTCCCCTTCGGCTGGGGCGAGCTGTGGGGCGTTGCTGACCGGACCGACTATGACCTGACACAGCATCAGAACACCTCCGGCAAGGATCTGACCTACTTCGACCAGGAGAAGAACGAGCGTTATATTCCCTATGTCATCGAGCCTTCTCTGGGTGTGGAGCGTTCCGTGCTTGCCTTCCTGTGCGATGCTTACGACGAGGAAGTGGTCGGTCAGGACAAGAAGGGCAACGACGATGTGCGTACCGTTCTGCGTCTGCATCCTGCTCTGGCTCCCTTTAAGGCAGCCATTCTGCCCCTGTCCAAGAAACTCTCCGGCAAGGCTGAGGAAATCTATCACGAGCTGCAGAAGGACTTCATGGTGGACTTCGATGATTCCGGCTCCATCGGCAAGCGTTACCGCCGGGCCGACGAAATCGGTACTCCTCTGTGCATCACCGTGGACTTTGAGACCGTGGGCGATGAGAATACTCCTGCTGATAACTGTGTCACCGTCCGTGACCGTGACACCATGGAGCAGATCCGTCTGCCCATCTCCGAACTGAAGGACTACATCTCCAAGAAGGTTCAGTTTTAATTGAAACATCTGAATGATTGGCGGCCGGGCAACCCGCCGCCAATCTTCTTTTTCCAACACAGCGCAGCCAAACTTTCCTTTTTCCGTCACAACTCGTGCGGACAGTTTCTCTGAAAGTCCGAACTGTCGGAAATTGATACTAATACAGGAGCACGGAAATGCGCACCGGACGGAGGCATATTATGTCAAAGAAAAAAATAAATTCCGAACCTGAGAATCCGCTGGAACAGTCCATCGATGCCGCTCCGGCCCAGTCCCAGACTGAACCCACAGAGGAAGTCATCATCCAGGCCGGGCCTGCGGATGAAGCCCAAACCGAGCCCACCGCACAAAAGCCGTGCAGAGTCTGGCCCCGTGTGCTTCTCATCGGCCTGTCCTATTTTCTGGTAGAGGTCTTCGCTTCCCTGATTCTGCATCCCGACACCGTCATAAATCTGGGCTTCGGCTGTCTCTGGGCCTGCATCCTCACCGCCATTACCATTGCCCTGCCCACCCTGGCCGGTCGGATTTTTTATGGCGTCACCTATTACTTTATCGCCCTGTGGACCATCGGACAGGCTGGCTATTACCAGTTCTTCCGAAAACTGATGTGGCTTTCCGACATGTTCTATGCCGGGGAGGGTGCCGACTATCTGGATTCCATCCTGATCGGCTTTACCCCTGTATTTTGGTTCGGCGCCGTGGTTCTGATTGCCATGGGTGTGCTCTGCATCTGGCAGATGCCAAAGTGGAACAAAGACTGGCAGTCCTATCTGGCCTGCGGCATTACCCTGGCCCTGTCCATCACAGGTCTTGTATTTCTGCCGGAACTGGTGTTCATCCGGGACCTCACTGTGTGGGGCACCCAGTCAGACTACATGCAGTCCACCTCCTATCGTGCCACCTACAATACCATGTATGATGCAAAGCGGGTTTACGATATCTGCGGCATTTACCAGCTGACCATGCGTGATATCTGGAAGCATGAGCTCTATCCCTTGACTCCGGCATACCGGGCCAATCAGCGGGATGAAGCTCAGGAGGTAAAGACCTATTTTGACCAGCGAGCCGACCATCAGGACAACGAAATGACCGGTATTTTTGAAGGCAAAAATGTGGTCATGGTCTTGATGGAATCCATGGACGACTGGGTCATTACCCCGGAGGATACCCCAACCCTGCATAAGCTCATGCAGGAGGGCATCAACTTCACCAACTTCTACACCCCCGGCTATGGCACAGTCCGAACCTTCAACACAGAATTTTGTGTCAACACCGGCATTTTTCTGCCCACCATGGGCAATTATGCCTTCGACTATGTTACCAACCACTACAACGAGTCCATGGCAAACCTGCTGACAGAGGAAGGATATCACGCCCTGACCTTCCACTACAACAGCCCGGATTTCTACAGCCGTGGTGTCTTTGAGCCTTCCATGGGATATGAAAAGTATGTCAGCTTTGAAGACTACACGGACAAAGACGATGACCTGTTTAATGACTCCTACTTCTTTGAAAACGACGAGCTGCGGGAGCAGTTTTTCCGGGACGGAAAAACCTTCAACTTCTATATCACCCGTTCGGCACATCTGAGCTATGTCTACAATGAAGTTCTGAGCCACTATGCTCTGAAACAGTATCCGGAGTACAAGGGCCGTTTTGGTCACGAAGAAATCGATTGCATCCGGGTCAAGGCGAAACTGGTAGACGATATGTTTGCCAATCTCATTCAGGAGCTGAAGGACCGGGACCAGCTGGAAAACACCGTGATTATCGCCTTTACCGACCACTATTCCTATGGTTTCAAGGATGTGGACACCATGATGGAGCTGTCCGGGGTGGATGATCCTCTGCTGCTGGAAAAGACCCCCTGCTTTATCTGGTCTGCCGACGGCCCCAAGATGCAGGTGGATAAGACCCTGAACACCTCCGATCTTCTGCCTACCGTTCTGAACATGCTGGGCATTGACAGTCCCTATGACTATCTGGGTCAGGATGCCTTCGACCCCGACTATGAAGGCTATGCCCTGTTCCCCGATGGCAGCTGGATCAGCGACGGTGTGGCCTGTCGTTCCAATCCTTCCGGAAATCCCGAAATCATCATGAATACAAAAAACAAGAACCTGACGGATGAATACCTGGACCGGATGGAATCCATCGCCATGAGTTATATCCGGATCAGTAACCTGCTTCTGACAACGGACTATTATAAAACGGTGGAATAAGTTCATCGCAGCCTGCTGCACGACCTCTGTGCAGCAGGCTGTTTGTTTCCTGTTCTGTTATTTTCCACACCCCCTGTGGAAAGATCGCCGGTTGCAGTTTCTACCGAAGTATGGTATTATAACAACAATATATGAAAAGGGAGGTCGTTTCATGGGCTTTGCCATTCCCACCCACATTCTTGCAATTATGGATCGTCTGGAGGACCGGGGTTATGAGGCCTGGGCCGTAGGCGGCTGTATTCGGGACAGCTTGCTGGGCGCTGCTGTCCACGACTGGGATCTGTGCACCAACGCACTGCCCCAGGAAACGGCCCAGGTGTTTCATGACTGCCGTCTGGTTTTGGCCGGACTGAAGCACGGCACCGTTGGGGTTGTGACAGAACATGAGGTAGTGGAAATCACCACCTTCCGCTCCGAAGGAGATTATACCGACAATCGGCACCCCGGCTGGGTGCGTTTTGAGACCAATATCAAAGCGGATTTGGCCCGCCGGGATTTCACCGTCAATGCCATGGCCTATCGTCCACGCTGCGGTCTTGCCGATCCCTTTGGAGGTCAGGAGGACTTAAAAAACCGGATTCTTCGCACGGTAGGTCAGCCGGAAGCACGGTTTCAGGAGGATGGACTGCGTATTCTGCGGGGTGTCCGCTTTGCTGCCCGGTTTGGCCTGACGCCGGAACCACAGACACTGAACGCCATGTGCAGTCTTGCCCCCCTTTTGGCCCTCCAGGCCAGGGAACGCGTATTTTCGGAGCTGTGCGGCTATCTTCCCCATGCCAAAGTAAAGGATTTAACCTTGTTTGCCCCGGTGCTTGCAGAGGCCATTCCGGAGCTGAAGCCTCTGTGCGGGTTCCAGCAGCATAATCCCCACCACATTTATGATGTATACACCCATACCGCCCATGTGGTGGAAGGGGTTCCCCCTGCTCTGCCCCTGCGCTGGGCCGCCCTTCTGCACGACATCGGAAAGCCCCGGACCTTTAAGCTGGACGAGGACGGAGTGGGTCATTTTAAAAATCATGCCTATGTAGGCTCAAAAATGGCCTGGGAAATTCTCACACAGCTCCACGCCCCTACCGCCTTGCGGGAGGAGGTACGCACTCTGGTGGCCTTCCACAGCCTGACCCGGGATATGTCTCAATATCCCCAGGACAGGCCCATTCGCCGGGTTCTCCGCCGTCTGGGAGAGCCGACCCTGCGCAATCTCATCGCCCTGGACCGGGCTGACGACGGCGGCAAAGGAACCCCGGCCGATCCTGCGCCCTTTGACCGCTTTGAAGCCCATCTGAATGCAATTCTGGCCCAGCATCCCTGCCTGAAAGTCTCCGATTTGGCTTTGGGAGGAAAAGAGCTGATTGCCACAGGAATTCCACAGGGGCCAATGCTGGGAAAAATCCTGAACCGTCTTTTGAAAGAGGTAGGAGACGGAATTCTGGAAAATGACCCGCAAATTTTATGTTCCAGGGCTTTGACCCTTTGGGAGGAGATTGAACCATGTACAAAGCAAAGCAAATGATTGTGGTCCGCCGGGACCTGAAAATGCGGAAGGGCAAAATTGCGGCCCAGTCCGGCCACGCCTGTGTCACAGCCGTTTTAATGGCACTGGAGCGGGAGGGCCGACTGAATCAGGTGGTCACCCAGGGCGATCATGTGGGTCTGAAGCCCTCTTCTCAGCCTGACACTCCCCTGAGCGAATGGTTCACCCACGGCGTTGCCAAGATCTGCGTCTATGTTGACTCCGAAGAAGCCCTGCTGGATCTGGACAAGCGGGCCAAGGAGGCCGGAATCATCAGTGCCCTGATCTGTGACGCAGGCATGACAGAGTTCCACGGAGAGCCTACCTATACCTGTCTGGCTTTTGAGCCTCTGCCTGCCGAAGTAGCAGACCCTCTCACAGGAGACCTTCCCCTTTATTGATTTTTCCACAACCCCTGTGAAAATCTTCCCATTGGGCCTGTCCATAAACAGTATATCAGAACGAACCGGCCAAAGGCTCTGTGCGCCTTTGGTCGGTTGTCAATCATCCATTTCCATCTTTCTTGTCCTTGACATTTTCTTTGTCTGAGGATATGATATAGTATATACAAAACCGTAGATGGAGAAGTAGTACGACAGAATCCGGCTTTTCAGAGAGCACCCTGTTGCTGGGATGGGTGTAGGGCGGGCTGTCCGAATGGGCTCCGGAGGGCGGCCCGAAAAAAGTAGGCGCCGACGGTATCCGACCGTTATCCGGAGTGTCCATGTTGGTGGACATCTGCACAGGTGGCGTATGACTGTTTGGTCTTATCCTTTGTAGGATAGGGCCTTTATTTTTTTAGGAGGTATTGACATGGCAAAAATTATTCTGACCGGCGACCGTCCCACCGGACGGCTCCATCTGGGTCATTATGTTGGCTCACTGAAGCGGCGTGTAGAGCTCCAGAACTCCGGCGAGTTTGATAAAATTTTCATTATGATTGCCGACGCACAGGCTCTCACAGACAATGCGGACAATCCCGAAAAGATTCGGGAAAACATCATTGAGGTCGCCCTGGATTATCTGTCCTGTGGTCTGGACCCCAACAAATCCACCCTGTTCATTCAGTCTCAGATTCAGGAGCTGACCGAGCTGTGCTTCTATTATATGAATCTGGTCACCGTATCCCGGCTCCAGCGCAACCCCACGGTGAAGGCCGAAATCCAGCTGCGGAACTTTGAAACCAGTATCCCGGTAGGCTTCTTTACCTACCCCATCAGTCAGGCTGCGGATATCACCGCCTTTAAGGCCACCACCGTTCCCGTGGGAGAAGATCAGCTTCCCATGCTGGAGCAGGCCAGAGAGATCGTCCGCCGATTCAACATGATCTATGGCGAAACACTGGTAGAGGCCGAAGCTCTGCTGCCCCAGACAGAAGCCTGCTGCCGCCTGCCCGGCACCGACGGCAAGGCCAAGATGAGCAAATCTCTGGGCAACTGCATCTATCTGTCCGACACCGAGGCCGAAGTCAAGACCAAGGTTATGAGTATGTTCACCGACCCCAATCATCTGAAAGTCTCCGACCCCGGCTCCCTGGAAGGAAATGCAGTGTTCACCTATCTGGATGCCTTTGCCAGAGACGAGCACTTTGCTGAATTCCTGCCGGATTACGCCAACCTGGCAGAGCTGAAGGCCCACTATCAGCGTGGCGGCCTGGGTGATGTCAAGGTCAAGAAGCTCCTGAACAACATTTTGCAGGAAGAACTGGCCCCCATCCGTCAGCGGCGTGCCCAGTGGCAGAAGGACATCCCCGGTGTCTATGAAATTCTCCGTAAGGGCAGCGAAGTGGCCCGTGCAGAGGCTGCCGAAACCCTGTCTCAGGTGAAGCGTGCCATGAGAATCAACTATTTTGAAGATGGGGCTCTGATTCAGTCCCATGTGGAAAAATACAGCAAGTAATATTCTGCCCTTCGGCACAAAACCGTCATTTTAAAAAGCGAGTGGCCCCCAATCTCTGCGGATTCGGGGCCACTCGTTTTTTACAGAATTTCCCTGCTGCTTTACAGGCAGCAGATTTTTTATTCTTCTTCCAGAAGTCTGGTAATTTCTTTTCCAATGGGACACTGACTGGCATAAACGCACTTCTCATAGTTGCAATCTGCATCCAGGAGCTTCCGGTCTTCCAGCTCCACCTGCACAATCCGGCTCTGATCCAAAACCCGGCAATAGCCGGTAATAAATTTTTCCAACAGCATTCTTTTACACCTCCAATGCCGCAAATCCATCAGGAAGGAGCACCAACGCATCCGGGGTAATGGTATCGATCCGGTGTCCGAACAGGACCGTTCCCGAAGGAATCTCCCAGGAGGTTTCGCTCCGGTTTACATATACTTTTATCCCTTTGGACGGTTCTTCCTCAGAAACTCGCTGAAATCCAAGCCGACCATCTGCGGCGGCAAAAAAGCGGATGTTTCCGCTGCGCAGCGCAGAGCTGTTCCGACGCATACGGCCCAGGCGCTGATAGTGGGTCAGCAGTTCTTTGTCTTCTCTGCCCCAGGGATACGTGCGCCGGTTAAAGGGATCGGCACAGCCTTCCATTCCCGCCTCATCACCGTAATACACAGAAGGTGCACCGGGCAGAACATACTGCAAAAAGGATGCCATTTTCAGCCGCTGCTTTGCCTCCTGCATCTGGCTGTCGGTGAGGTGAAAGGCTGCCTGCTCTGCCCGTGTTCCTGAAAAATCACCTATAAGAGCGGTGAGAATCCGGGGGGTATCGTGAGAGCCCAGCAGATTCATGCAGCAGGCCATCACATCCGGGGGATAGTTTTCCACAATGGACATCACCGTTTCCTTAAATCCCTGTCCGTCATCCTGTCTGCGCAGGAAGTTCAATATGGCATTTCGGAAGGGATAATTCATGGTGCTGTCCAGTTCCCCGTCGATAAAATAGCGGCGTCGGCGGTTATATGCCACCTTGTTGGAGGCATCCTCCCACACCTCACCCATGAGAAGGGCATCGGGCTTAATCTCACGGATTCGCTTTTTCAGGCGGAGAATAAACTCATCCGGCAGTTCATCCGCCACATCCAGCCGGAATCCATCAGCACCCAGACGGAGCCAATGGGCCACCACGCTGTCATGGTCATCGATGATATAGTTCAGAAAATCCGGCTCCACCTTGTTTACCGTAGGTAGCGTGTCAAATCCCCACCAGCTGTTGTAGCGGTTGGGATATTCATAAAAATGATACCACTTACGGAAGGGAGAATCGGGGTCTGCATAGGCTCCCTTTCCGCCGAAGGTTCCTTCCCTGTCAAAATACAGGCTGTTAGAACCGGTATGGGAAAACACGCCGTCTAAAACCACATGAATCCCCAATTCTCTGGCCGTCCGGCACAGATTCACAAAGTCTGCATTTGTGCCCAGCATGGGGTCAGGGGTCTTATAATCGCCCGTATCATAGCGATGACTGGAAAATGACTTGGAGATGGGATTCAGGTACAAGATCGTCGCACCCAAAGAGGCGATATAGGGCAGTTTTTCCGTAATGCCACGGAAATTTCCACCGTAAAAGTCATTGTTCAGCACCAGTCCCTCTTCCGTGGGCTGCCAGTGAACCTCTTCGTCCCAGGTTTCGTGGACCGTATAAGGTTCCAGCTTTCCCGTCAGGTCACAAACTCCGGACTTGGCGAAGCGGTCTGGGAAAACCTGATAAATAATTGCGCCTTTGGCCCAGTCCGGAACAGAGGTTCCGGGGACAATGCAGCTCAGCTGCCACCAGTCACCGGCCTCCATATTGGTCTGCTCTCCCTGCCGAAGGAGAGAAAAGCTTTCATTGGGTGTAGAAATGCGGAAATAGTAGAAATAAAGCCCGGGTTCCTGTATGGAAAATCGACAGGTCCAGGTTTCATAAGGAAGCAGGGTCTGTTCCAGCTGGAAGGGCACCTGCATAAATTCCTGGCCGTTTTCCCGGCGCAGGATACACAAGACCTCTTTGGTACGGCAATAGCAGGGGATCTTGATCCGCAGGGTACAGGTTTGACCTGCCTGAAGCGTGCCAAATGGCTCTTTGCAGGCCAGATCCCGGCTGTTATATAAAATGCGAAGCATAGAGTGGAACTCCTTCTGTGTAAAAATAAGGATAAAACACAAGGCAGACACTCCCACCTGTGGGTGTTTCCCTTCTGTCTTTCACGGGCAAATACGGGGCCGCCGTTTGGCGGCCCCGCAAGTGTATTTCCTACTTCTCCTGAAGATGGCGGAACAACTGCATATACTTTTCAGCAGGCTTCTTCCAGCTGAAATCTGTACCCATATCCCGGAGCACCAGCTTATTCCAGGCTTCCTTATCCCGGAAGGTCCCCAGGCAGCGTTCAATGGCACCCCAGAAATCATCGCCGTTATAGCTCTGGAAGGTGAAGCCCAGGCCCGTATCGGTGGTGGGGTCCACAGGAGGAACGGTGTCCTTGAGGCCGCCGGTGGCGTTGACAATGGGAACTGTACCATAGCGCATGGCGTTCATCTGGCTCAGGCCGCAGGGCTCGGACTTGGAGGGCATGAGGTAGATATCGGAAGCAGCATAGATCCGGTTTGCAAGGTTCAGGTCAAATTTCAGCTGTGCAGAGACCTTTTCGGGATACTCAGCAGCCAGACCACGGAAGAAGTTCTCAAACCGCTGCTCACCGGTGCCCAAAATCACCAGCTGCACATCCTGCTCCATAAGGCGTCTTGCCACATAGCACAGGAGGTCAATTCCCTTATGTCCTGCCAGGCGGGTAATCATGGCCATCATGGGAACATCGGGGTCCTGAGGCAGGCCCAGTTCCTTCTGCAAAGCGGCCTTGTTGGCAGCCTTGCCTGCTGCATAGGTAGATGCGTCGTAATTCTTCACAAGTGCCTTATCTGCGGCAGGGTCAAAGACGGAAATATCCACACCGTTGGTGATGCCCCGCAGCTTAAACCAGTTGGCAGAGAGAATGCCGTCCAGACCGTGGGCATAGTAGGGGTAGCGGATTTCCTGGGCATAGGTCTCAGAAACCGTGGACACTGCATCGGCACATTCAATGGCACCCTTCATCATGTTCACGCCGCCGGACATATCCATGATGCCCCGGAAGGAATCAGGCAGACCCAGCACATTGTCAAAGAAATCGGGATTTGCCCAGCCCTGATATTCAATATTATGGATGGTAAACAGGGTTCTGGTATAGGGGAAGGTGCCCCGATACTCTGCATTGATGTACACAGGCAGCATTGCGGTCTGCCAGTCATTGGACTGGATGACATCGGGATAGTACTGCATGCTTGCCATAGCCTCCAAAACAGCCTTGGAGAAGAAAGCGTAACGCTCTCCGTCGTCCAGATAGCCATAGAGGCCGTCTCTGCCGAAATAGTATTCATTGTCCACAAAGTATACCGTGGGCTGCTGTGCTCCGGTACCCTTCAGGCGATACAGTCCGCCGTACTGCTGCCGCCAGGACAGCTGCACATGGAACTCTGTGCAGAACTCCACACAGTAATTTGTATTATCCTTGATTTTCTTGTAATAAGGCAGGAACAGACAAACATCGTTGCCGGGAATCCGTGCCAGCTCACTGGGCAGCCCCAGCATAACATCTCCCAAACCACCGGATTTTACATAAGGAGCGGCTTCGGAGGCTACCATTGCGATCTTCATACAACTTCACCCCTTTTAATAATAATCGGATTTTCAGGCGTACCCACAAGGCGTGCGCCCGGATGAACCACTACATCCTTATCCAGGATGACGCAATCCAGCTCTGCATTCTCTCCAACCACACAGTCATTCATAATGAGGGAGTTGGACACCTTTGCACCGGCTCCCAGCTTTACCTGACGGAAGAACATGGAGTGCTCAGCATGGCCCTCCAGCTCGCATCCGTCGGCCACGATGCAGTCATCAATCTCCGAATCCTCACCGTAGACCGTGGGCACACGATCCCGAACCTTGGTGTAGATGGTGCCAAAGCCATTAAACAGGCCGTGACGAATCTCAGGATTCAGCAGTGCCAGGTTATTTTTATAATACTCCAGAGTGCTTTCATTAAACAGAGCCACACCGTCAAACAGGTATACACCAACGGTGAGTCTTTTGCTTGCGAACTGGCGAAGCATGAAGTCCCGCTCCAGACGGTACAGGCTGCGAGCCACAGACTCCTTGACCACTCTGACCAGAAGATCACGCTTCATAACAAAGATGCCCATGCTGGCCAGATATTCAGGACCGGCGCAGTAATCCACTGCCAGATCCACCACCTCACCGGACTGGTCCAGGCGGATGGCCAGATCCAACTGCTTTGTGCCGTTGGCCACGCCGTCCACTGCCACCACAGTGACCTCCTTGCCGGAAGCCACATGCTGCTCCAGCACCTTCTTGAGGTTGATGTTGCACACCACACTGCTGTCAGACAGGACCACATATTCTTCCTTGGTGTTCTCCAGGAATTCAATGGCGCAGTTCAGTGCATCCAGCTTCCCACGGTAGGTGCCGTCGTGGCTCATGGCAAAGGGAGTCAAATATTCCAGACTGCCCTCTTCCATCTCCAGGTTCCACTCCTGGCCGGAGCCGATGTGGTGCATCAGGGACTGATAGTTATACTTGGTAATCACGCCGATATGACGGATGCCGGAATTGGACATGCTGGACAGAACGAAGTCAATCTGACGATACCGGCCGCCATAGGGCAGGGATGCGATGGTACGTTTATTGGTCAGCTCACCCAGAGAGCTGTCATAGATATTGGCAAAAATGATACCCAGTGCTTTCATTGTGGTATTCCTCCTTCTTAGCGCACTTCGCCGGGAGCTACCACGGCGTTTTCCGCAACCGTATGGCCCTTACCCAGAACGCTGATCTGACGCTGAGTGCCGGGGACATACACGCCGCCCACCACAGCACCTGTGGAAATCACGCAGTTCTCGCCTACAATGGCATTGCGGACCACGGCACCGGGGGCAATGGTGACATTGGGCATAATCACACTGTGTTCTACCAGTGCGCCCACACCGATGGAGCAGCCGGTAGAGATAACGGAGTGACGAACCGTACCATAAATCTCACCGCCCTCGGCAATGAAGCAGTTCACCGTCTTAGCCTCTCTGGCAATGTAGCTGGAGGGCAGGGCATTGTTTCTGGCACTGATTTTCTGGGTCTCATCTCCACGGATGTCAAACGCAGGATTCTTGCCCAGAAGGTCCATGTTGGCCTCCCACAGAGAATCGATGGTTCCTACATCCTTCCAGTATCCGTCAAAGGCATAGGCCATGAGCTTATGGCCGGAATTCAGCAGATTGGGAATGATATTCTTACCGAAGTCATTGCTGGAGCTGGGGTCCTCCTCGTCTGCGATGAGGAACTCACGCAGAATGCTCCAGTTAAAGACATAGATACCCATAGAGGCGTTGGTGGACTTGGGATGCTTGGGCTTTTCTTCAAATTCATAAATGGTTCCGTCGGGCTTGGTATTCATGATACCGAACCGGCTGGCCTCAGCCAGAGGAACGTTACGCACAGCAATGGTACAGTCGGCACCATTCTTTTCATGGTAGTCAATCATGGCTGCATAGTCCATCTTATAAATATGGTCACCGGAGAGCACCAGTACATATTGGGGATCAAAGCGATCAATAAACTGAAGATTCTGATAGATTGCATTTGCAGTGCCCTTATACCAGCCGCTCTTTTTGTCGTGGCGCTCGTAGGGGGGCAGAACCTGAGCGCAGCAATGGGATTTATTGAGACCCCAGGGCTGGCCGTTTCCGATATACTCGTTGAGCTCCAGGGGCTGATACTGCGTCAGAATGCCGACAGTATCAATGCCGGAGTTGACACAGTTTGACAGCGGAAAGTCAATAATCCGATATTTACCGCCAAAGGGGACAGCAGGCTTGGCTGTGTTCTCTGTGAGGACCTTCAGCCGACTGCCCTGGCCTCCGGCCAAAAGCATCGCAATGCAGCGTTTTTTCTGAAAATACATAGGGCGCCTCTCCTTACTATGATTGGATTCTTTCTTGGTCATTGATTGGTCTTGTGAGGGTTGTATTGGTCTTGTTTATTGAATCCCAGCCTGCGCAGGTCAGAGGGAATCATTGCAACTTTCAGTTTCCCTTCTTAGGGGGATTTTCCCGGACATAATAGGTCACGGACATAGCAGGCACACAGAACTGTGCCGACAGCTTATACGCACCGCAGGCGATGCTCTGGCTGGCAGCCACAGGCAGCTCCATTCCGCTACCGCCGAATCTGCCTTCGTCCGAGGACAGCACCGGCTTATAGATGCCCCGGCGGGGCACGCCCAGACGGCACTGGGGATAGGACCTGGTGTCAAAATTACACACCACCAGCACTTCCCTGCTTCGTCCGTCAATGCGACGGAACGCAAAAAGCCGTCTCTCCGGATTCTCACAGGTTGTCCACTGGAAGCCTCCCGGTTCCTGTTCCTTCTGCCAGAACGGCGGGCGGGTCAGATAGAAGTGGTTTACTGCCCGGACAAAGCTCTGCATCTGACGATGCCGGTCAAAGTCCAGAAGCACCCAGTCCAGAGGTTTCTGGGGATTCCACGGGTCAAAGTGTGCAAACTCGTCTCCCATAAACAGAAGCTTCTTGCCGGGGTGGGCCATTGTAAAGCCCAGAAGGGCCCGGAGGCCGGAAAACCGCATATCATAATCACCGGGCATTTTGTTCAGCAGAGAAGTGTTTCCCAGCACCACATCATGGTGAGAAAGCGGAAGCACAAAATTCTCCGCATAGGCATCTTCCATTCTGCAGCCGGGTGTCTCCGTCTTGCTGCTGTCTGCTGAAAAGTTGCCCAGCGTATCCTTCAGCCACCCGGTATTCCATTTAAACAGGAAGCCCAGGCCGCCGTCACGCTCCGGCTTTGTGATTGTGGGGAAGGTATGTGCCACCTCTGCCACCATAATGGCGTTGGGTCTGACCTGCTGAGCTGCCCGATTGACACGCCGCAGCAGATCCATTGCCTCCAGATTTTCCCGTCCGCCAAAGCGATTGGGATGGTAGCTGGGTCTATGATAATCTAAGTACAGCATAGAGGCTACTGCATCCACCCGGAGTCCGTCTATGTGGAATTTTTCCAGCCAGTACACCACATTAGACACCAGAAAGCTGCAAACCTCATTGCGGGAATAGTCAAAGAATCTGGTGGGATACACAGGATGCTCCCTTGCCTCCGCATCGGAAGACTCATAGCAGCAGGTACCGTCAAACTCCATAAGCCCTGCCGGTTCCGTGGGGAAATGACTGGGAACCCAATCCAGAATCACGCCGATTCCGGCTCTGTGCAGGGTATCCACCAGCTTTTTCAGATCCTGAGGCTTTCCGTATCGTGCAGTGGGCGCATAGAAGCCCATGGTCTCATATCCCAGACTTTCCTCCCGGAGATATTCGCCCAGGGGCATCAGCTCCACATGGGTATACCCCATATCCACCAGATACTCCACAAGAGGCTCAGCCAGCTCACTGTAGGTATAGAATGAGCCGTCCTCTTTCCGTCTCCAGGAGCCCATATGTAACTCATAGATATTCACAGGCGCCGCCATGGGACTGTGCATGGGGAAATCCCGCATCCACTTTCCGTCCCCCCAGGGAAATTTCTCCGCTGTGCAGATACAGCTGGAGGGGTCCGGCGGCACAGCACTTCTTGTGGCATAGGGATCTGCCTTATATACACCTGTGCCGTCCTGCTTTGTCACATAAAACTGATACCGGCAGCCTTCCTGCCCCCGGTTTGTGAAGGCCTCCCAGACACCGCCGGAAAGCTGCTCCATAGGGAGGTCTTCGGTGTTCCACTGATTGAACTCGCCCACCACGCTGACAGCCTGGGCATTGGGCGCCCAAACCCGGAACATATACCCTGCCGTTCCCTGCCGGGTGACCCGGTGGCAGCCCATAATCTCATGGGCCAGAAGGCAGGTGCCGTTTTGGAATTCCTCCAATAGTCCTTTGGTTTTCTTATCCATACAGATGTTCGTCCCCTCGAGCTGGAGGAAACCGGCCTGAGTCGGATGTCCCTTCCAGCTTGGATATATTATAACCCCATTACTTAAGAACTTCAATCCTTTTTAGTCGAAAAACACAGTTTTTTTAAAGACCTAACGCTTTTGTTTGTGTAACATGAAATAAATCGTCTTCATAATACAATACCATATTTCTTTTTATAACGATATAGTCAAAGTGAATAAATAATGTATGCTATCTTCGTTTCATTGTGCTACATCATACAAGATACCATGTTTGTCCGTCTTTTCTCTCCTTAATGAGGTCCGGATTTTATCTGCCTGTCCAACCAAACTTCAGAATTTATCTTGCATTGTGATATAATCACCGAAATCCGGCAATTCTTACACTATAATCAGAGCATCAAATGATAGAATAAATGGAGGTACTCAAAATGAGACTGAAAAACAAGGTTGCAATCATAACAGGCGGAAGCCGCGGCATTGGCTTTGCTACTGCCCAGGCTTTTTTGCGTGAGGGTGCCACCGTCATTGTGACTGCCAGTACCCAGGCTTCCGCAGACAAGGCTGTAGCCAAGCTGAAAGAAGAATTCCCTGACTCTGTTGTGGGCGGCATCAGCCCCAATCTGGCAAGTCTGGAATCTGTAAAGCAGGCCTTTCAGGAGGCTTTCCAGCAGTACGGCTGCGTGGATATTCTGGTAAACAACGCCGGCGTTTCCGAAAGCACTCCCTTTACCGAGTACACGGAAGAGGGCTTCAACCGGGTCATGGATCTGAATGTGAAGGGTGTATTTAACACCACAAGAGTGGCTTCTGAATGCATGGTAAAACGGGGCAGCGGTGTCATTCTCAACACCTCCTCCATGGTCAGCATCTATGGCCAGCCCAGCGGCATTGCCTATCCCGCCTCTAAATTCGCTGTCAACGGTCTGACCATCTCCCTGGCACGGGAGCTTGGCCCCAGGGGCATCCGGGTTAATGCCGTTGCTCCCGGTATTACCGAAACCGACATGATGAGAGCCGTCCCCAAGGAAGTGGTGGAACCCCTCATTAAGCAGATTCCTCTGCGTCGTCTGGGCCAGCCCCAGGACATTGCCAACGCCTTCGTGTTCCTGGCCTCTGAGGAAGCCTCCTATATCACCGGTGTTGTCCTCAGCGTGGACGGTATGGCCAGAACTTAATCTCCGCTTATAAAGAAGGACTGCTGCAAGCGAAACTTTGCAGCAGTCCTTTCTTTTATTTGCGGGTCAGCAGTTGTCCATCCCGAACCACCAGCACTCCAAAGCCTATGCCAGGAGTTCCGCCGTTCAGGAAATAATTCTTGAGTTTTCTCTGCAAGGATGTCTTCTCCGGAAGCTCCTTCAGATTCTTCTCCCAATCTCTTCCATAGACCCGCCAGCCATCGTGGAAGGTCTCGCAGAGGTGTGTCTCCAGCATCTGAAAATCCCGCTGGAAGTCCCGGATATTGGAGTCTTCCCCCAGTGCCTTCCCATAAGGCGGGTACAGCAGCCAGGAGTCACAGACACAAATCAGAGGCGAACCGAATCGCTTCTCCGCCTGGGCATAGGAGGCCAGACGGTCTTCCAGACAGAAGCCCTCGCCGGAAGAGGGAATGTGGAGCATTTTCACCGGATCACCGGGATGGATGGTGAGGTCTCCCACCTGCACCGGAGCTTGTCCCTGATAGGTTCCGTCCTCATATTCCAGCCGCCCCAGCTTCCGCAGCTTGCCCTGAAAGAAAATGGGATACCAGAATCCCACAAAGGTGCCCCAGACTCCGTACATCTCATAACATTCCAGAGCCTTGTAGCGCAGGTCCTCAAAGGTCTGCCAAAATATATCCCGCTCCAGAATTTCGTTGTCCCAGGTGTACTCTGCCGCAGAAATCAGGAGCAGCATCCACAGTGTATACCGGGAAATTCCGGTCTCTTTCTCCATAGAAATCAGAAGCTCCTGGGTCATGTCCAGGTCAAAGTTCTCCAGATAGCGTTCCGTGATTTTTGTCAGATTCACCCGTCCAAATGCCTCTGTAAGAGCCTCCTTTGCCTCTGCAGGAAATGCCGTCCGCTCCAGAAATTCTTTCAAAAACGCCTGCCTCATAGGTCAGTCCTCCTTGCAATGTTTCCTCCATTATAGCATAGTTTTTGCAAGTTTGTAGTTTTAAGTGTTTGGTTTCCGCTAGAAATTAGAATTGTCTATTGTACTGGATAAAAAGATTTGCTATAATGAGAAGAAATGAAAAAATAATGGATGTGTATTGGGATGAAGTATGGAATCTGGAATGTAGCCCAGCCTGCTGCACAAGCAGTCAATGGGCTGATGTCTGGGGGGTACGCCCCCCTTACTGCTCTGGTACTGGCCGCCCGGGGACTGGACACACCCGATAAGGCCGATGCGTATTTATCCACAGATGTCCCTCTGCCGGACCCGTTCCTGCTCACGGATATGGACAAAGCCGCTGCCTGTGTCAGACGATATCTGGACGCAGGAGAGCGAATTGCAGTCTTTGGAGACTATGATGTGGATGGTGTGACCTCCACCTGTCTTCTGACCGACTATCTGCGCAGTCTGGGCGCTGACTGTCTGTCCTACATCCCCGGCCGTCTGGAGGAAGGCTATGGCCTCAATGCCATTGCCATTCACCATCTGGCACAGCAGGGCGTGAAGCTCATTATTACCGTTGACTGCGGCATCACTGCGGTCAGTGAAGCAAAGCTGTGCCGGGAGCTGGGCATTGAACTGGTCATCACAGACCATCACGAATGCAAAGACCGGCTGCCGGAGGTTACTGCCGTGGTCAATCCCCACCGGAAGGATGGAGGCTATCCCCACAAGAACCTGTCCGGTGTGGGTGTGGCCTTTAAGCTGGCTTCCGCACTGGAAGGCAGTCAGGAGGCTATTTTGCAGCGTTACGCCGACATGGTCTGTCTGGGCACCGTGGCTGATGTAATGCCCTTGCAGGGAGAAAACCGGGTCTTTGTCCGCAGAGGTCTGGAATCTCTGCGGCACACCCAGCGGCCGGGACTTCGCAGCCTTATGGAAGAAGCCGGCTGCGACCCTGCCACATTAAATGCAGGCTCCATCGGCTTTGTGCTGGCCCCCAGAATCAATGCCGCCGGCCGTATGGGCTGCATTGAACTGGCTGTAGACCTGTTTCTTACCCGGGATCCCCAGTGCGGAGCGGAGTCTGCCCGGAAGCTCTGCCAGCTGAACCGCCAGCGTCAGGCAGTGGAAACGGAAATTTATCAGCAGGCCACCGCCATGCTCCCCCATGGGAAAACCCCCGAGGCCATTGTTCTGGCCAATCCCAACTGGCATCAGGGTGTGGTGGGCATTGTGGCCTCCCGGATGGCGGAAGAATATTGCTGTCCCACCTTCCTCATCTGTCTGGATGGCGAGAAGGGCAAGGCCAGCTCCCGCTCCTATGGGGGCTTCAATCTCTTCGCCTCCCTGACTGCCCTGTCCCCTCTTCTGGAGAGCTACGGTGGGCACGAGCTTGCCGCAGGCTTTACCATCTCTAAAAATCAGATCGATACCTTCCGGCAGGAGGTATGCAAGCTTGCAGAGCAGTTCTTTGGAGATGTCGGCCCCCGGGCCGTGCTGGACATCGACTGTTCCATCTCCCCGGAGCTTCTCACCATCACCAATGTAGAAGCTCTGTCCCGGCTGGAGCCTTGCGGAGCGGGCTGTCCCAAGCCTGTGTTTCTTCTGGAGCACCTGCTCATTGAGCGTCTCACCCCTGTGGGAGGCGGACGGCACCTGCGGCTGCGGCTTCGTCAGGGCCACCATATCATTAACGCCATTTGCTTCTCTGCCACAGCCCAATCTTTGGCGATCTGTGAAGGGGAAGTGGTAGACCTGGCCTGCACCTTGCAGATCAACGAATTCCGGGGCTCCCGCTCCGTCCAGGTCAATCTTCTGGATGTGCGGCCCAGCTGCCCCTGTCCCTGCAGCGCCGACCCCACGGACTATACTCTGCTGAAGCAGGAGCTTCTCTCTCCTGCCGCCGCTTCTGCTCTCCTGCCCAGTCGGCAGACCCTGGCAGATGTGTGGCGATATCTAAGCAGTCTGGGCCCCAGCTGCACCGGGGACCCCGTCTGCCTGTGCCGGAAGATTGTCCGGCATACCGGGCGGCCTCTTAACTTATCTCAATTTCTGGCCTGTCTGGACATTTTCCAGGAAGCCGGATTACTTCAAAAAGAACGACAGCACAGGCATCTGTCCATTACCCTGATTGTCACCCAGGGCAAGGCGGACCTCACGCAGTGCCATACCATGAAGCTGTTAGAGCGATTAAAGGAGGGCTGATTCTATGGAAACTTTTGAAGAACATTATGAATCCATGCGCCGTGCCATTTTAAAATATATGCCGGGAGCAGATATGCCTCTCATCGACCGGGCTGTACGCTATGCCCAGGCCCAGCACGAGGGACAGCTGCGAAAGGACGGTTCTCCCTACATCATCCACCCGCTGGCTGTGGCTGAGATTGTGGCCGAGATGGGTCTGGACACCGATGCAATTCTGGGTGCATTGCTCCATGACTGTATTGAAGACACTTCTTCTTCCCATGACGAAATTGCCAAGCTGTTCAGTCCCACGGTGGCAGAGCTGGTGGAAGGCGTCACCAAGCTGACCCGTGTGGAATATTCCACCCTGGAAGAGCAGCAGATGGAAAATCTGCGTAAGATGTTCATGGCCATGAGCAAGGATATCCGTGTGGTCCTGATTAAGATTGCCGACCGGCTTCACAATACCCGGACCATGCAGTTTCAAACTCCGGCAAAGCAGATTACCAAGTCCATGGAGACCATGGATATCTATGCGCCTCTGGCCCACCGTCTGGGCATCCAGAAGATCAAATGGGAGCTGGAAGATACCAGCCTGCAATATCTGGACCCCGACGGCTATGCCAAAATCATGGATTACCTCAAAGCCCATGAGGAAGAATCCAACAACTTTATGAAAACCATCCAGACCCAGATCACCACCCGTCTGTCCTCTGTTGGCATTCACGGCACTATTTACGGACGAATCAAGCATGTCTACTCCATATACCGAAAAATGAATGACCAGCACAAGAACATGGACGAGCTCTATGACCTGTATGCATTTCGTGTTATCGTGGACACCATTCCCGACTGCTACAATGTTCTGGGTCATGTCCACGATCTGTTTAATCTGGTCCCGGGTCGGTTTAAGGACTATATTTCCACCCCCAAGCCCAATATGTACCAAAGCCTTCACACCACCGTCATCGGTACGCAGGGCATTCCCTTTGAGGTGCAGATCCGCACCTGGGAAATGCACCATACCGCAGAATACGGCATTGCTGCCCACTGGAAGTACAAGCAGCATGGCGTGGGCAACGGAGAGGAAAAGAGCTTTGAGTGGGTGCGCCGCCTGCTGGAGAGCCAGCAGGATACGGATGCGGAAGACTATGTCCACAACCTCAAGATTGATATGTTCAACGATGAGGTCTTTGTCTTTACGCCCAAGGGCAATGTTATCAACCTGCCCGCAGAAGCCACCCCCATCGACTTTGCCTATGCCATCCACTCCGGCGTCGGCAATTCCATGGTAGGTGCTAAAATCAACAACCGCATTGCAAACTTTGACGCCGTTCTCCACAACGGCGATATTGTGGAAATCATCACTGCAAAAAATGCCAAGGGCCCCAGCCGTGACTGGCTGAACATCTGCAAAAGCAATCAGGCCCGGTCTAAAATCAAACAGTGGTTCAAGAGAGAAAAGCGGGAGGAGAACATTGTCCACGGCAAGGCCAGCTTTGAAGGGGAGCTTCGCCGTTCCGGCTTCAGTCCCACCCTGCTCACCATTGACGAGCTTCTGCCCGTGCTTCTGAAAAAGCTGAGCTTTGATTCTTTGGATGATATGTATGCCGCCATCGGTTACGGCGGTCTCACTGCCGTCAAGGCCGTGGGCAGAATCCGGGATGAGCTTCTCAAATACACCAAGGGAATCGAAAATCCCACCGCTTCCGGCAAGGAACCGGTTGCCCACCTGAAGCCTGCCAGCAATACCGTTGACCCCAAGAAAAATCGTCACAGTGTCAACGGTGTGATTGTGGAAGATATTGAATCTTGCATGATTAAGTTCGCCAAGTGCTGCACCCCTGTGCCCGGAGACCCCATTATTGGCTATATTACCAAGGGCTACGGTGTCTCTGTCCATCGAGCCGACTGTCCCAACTATATCCATCGCAGCCCCAACCAGAACGACCGCTGGGTCCCTGTACGCTGGGCTCAGGACGATGGTCAGCCCTTTACCACCACGGTGGAGCTGGACTGCACCACAAGAGGCGGTCTGCTTTTGGATGTGGCTACGGTCATGACCTCTGCCCGGGTTCGGGTGAAGGAGCTTTCCGGCCGGGACCTGCCCGGCGGTCACAGTACCTTTACTGTGTCCTTTGAGGTCAAGGATGTGCAGCAGCTCAACAACATTATCAGCAAGCTTCTGAACATCAAGGATGTCATCGGTGCCAGAAGAGGACAGACCTGATAGGGTCTGCACAAGTCTTAATAAATTTCCGGAGGGTTGTTCTATATGAGAGCAGTTGTTACCCGTGTAACCTCCGCCAGTGTCACCATTGACGGAGTATGCAACGGTCAGATTGAAAAAGGATTTCTCATTCTCCTGGGGGTCGGCCCCCAGGATACAGAGGCACAGTGCAAGTACCTGGTGGACAAGATTCTGGGACTTCGGGTCTTTGAAGATGAGAACGGAAAAATGAACCTGGGCCTGGAGCAGGTGGGGGGCAGTGTGCTGGTAGTAAGCCAGTTCACCCTCTATGGCAATTGCCGCAAGGGCCGTCGTCCCAGCTTTACGGAAGCCGCTCCTCCCGAGTTGGGAAGAGCCATGTATGAGCGGTTCCTTGCCCTGTGTCAGGAAGCAGGATTTCCTCCGCAGCACGGCGAATTCGGTGCAGATATGAAGGTAGCCTCCGTCAATGACGGCCCTGTTACCCTTCTGCTGGACACCGAGCAGCTGATGGAAGAACCACGCCGGAAGTAACCATAATTTCTTTTTTAGATAAAGGAACAATATTATGACCAAAATTGATATGTTAAATCTGGGTATCTATGGTACCAACTGTTATCTGATTCGGTCTGATGACAGCGCAAGCTGTGCCGTCGTCGATCCCGGTGGAGACGGGGCCAAGGCCATGGCAAAAGCAAAAGAACTGGGGCTTACCGTGGAAGCCATTTTGCTCACCCACGGTCATTTTGACCATGTGGGCGGCGTGAAGGAGCTTCAGGCTCTGGCCCAGTGTCCTGTGTATCTCCATGGTGCAGACCTGAGTCTGCCTCAGGCTCTTACTGCCGGTCCTCTGAATCCCACAGACCTTCTGGAGGACGGAGATGTTTTAAATCTGGCCGGACTCACCATTAAAGTGCTGCACACCCCCGGTCATACTGCCGGCTCTGTGTGCTTTATGACAGAGGACGCCCTGTTTGTGGGCGACACCCTCTTCGCCCGCTCCTGCGGCAGAACGGATTTGCCCGGCGGCGATCACGCCAGCATGATGGAGTCTCTGAAGGCCCTGGGAAATCTCCCCTATGACGGTCCTGCATATCCCGGTCACGGTCCTCAGACCACACTGGAGGCAGAGCGGTCCCAGAACCCCTACCTTCGGGAGGCGATGGCAGAATGAAGCTCCTTCTTTCCGGTCACCAGGACCGCTATGCCGTTGAGCAGCTTCAGCTTGCCCTATTTCCTCTGGAACCTATGGAGCCTGCAGAGGCTCCTTTCTCTGAGGATGGGGCCGTTTCCACCCTCCACAGAGGCAGCACCTGGCTTTCTGCCATTACCACCATCCGCTTCCATGGCAAGCAGACACGGGCCGTCCGCCGTCTGAAGGCCCAGGAGGAAACCGTGCAGCTGCGCCGGAGAATCCTTCAGCAGAGCTACTACTTTGCAGCCCTGCCCCACCTGGCTGCTGCCCCTGCCTGGGGCGCCTTGTCCGGCGTTCGCCCCACAAAAATCACAACCAAACATCTTCTGGAGGGCGGCACTGCCAAGTCCGCCCAAAAGCTTATGAAAGATGTCTATTTCGTCAGTCCTGCCCGGCGGGAACTGTGCATTGCCGCATCCCAGGCCACGGTAGAGGCTGCTTCTTTATTGGACAAAAAGGACATTTCCCTGTATATCGGGATTCCCTTCTGTCCCACCCGGTGCGCCTATTGCAGCTTTGTCAGTGCCTCCATCGGCGGTGCCGGAAAGCTGCTGGAGCCGTTTTTGCAGACCCTTCTCATGGAAATTGAAGGAGTCGGACGGATGTTGGAAAGTTCCGGCCGTCACATTCGTACACTGTATATCGGAGGCGGTACTCCCACCACCCTGTCGGCAGAACAGCTGGATCGGCTCATGCAGGCGGTCAATACCCACTTTGATCTGACCCGGTGCCTGGAGTATACGGTGGAAGCCGGACGCCCGGATACCCTGGATCAGGAGAAGCTGGATGTCATCTATAAAAACGGTGCCCGCCGTGTGAGCATCAATCCCCAGACCATGGATGACGAGGTGCTGAAGCGCTGCGGCCGCCGCCACACTGCCGCCCAGATCCCTGCTGCCTTCCAGATGGCAAGACAGGCAGGCTTCCGGGAGATCAACATGGACCTCATTGCAGGACTGCCCGGTGACAGCTATGAGGGATTTAAGGCATCCTTAGAGGCGGTTGCAGCCATGGACCCGGAGAACATCACCGTGCACACCCTGGCAATCAAAAAAGGAGCCGATCTCTACGGGCACACCGAGGGACTTCCCAGTGACAGCGAAGTAGGCCGGATGGTGGAGTTTTCCAACACCTATCTTCGTTCCCTGGGATACCTGCCCTATTATCTCTACCGGCAGAAGTATATGTCCGGCAGCTTTGAGAATGTGGGCTGGTGCAAACCCGGAACCCAGTGTCTGTATAACATCTACATGATGGAGGAAGTGCACTCCATTCTGGCTCTGGGCGGCGGCGCCATGAGTAAGCTCAACCTGCCCAACGGCAGACTGGAGCGATTCCCCAATCCCAAATTCCCGCAGCAATACATCGAACGGGGTCCCGCCCTTCTGGATGAAAAAGCCCAGCTTTTCGCCCGGATGGAGCAGATCGACGCAGATTCCGCTCTGTAATTTCCAATTTGTACAAGGAGCAATTTCATGGACATTCTCTTTTCCAATGTGAGCATCGTCACCATGGATGAGGCGATGCATGTGCTGTTTTCTGCCTATCTCGGCGTAACCGGCACCAAAATTTCCTACATCAGCAAAGAACCTCCCAAGGAGGCTCCCGAAAAAATCGTTGACGGCACCGGAATGGTCCTGATGCCCGGTCTCATCAACTGTCACACCCATCTGGCCCTGAGCCTTCTTCGGGGTGCTGCCGAGGACTGTGGACCCGGTCAGTGGCTCCAGGACTATGTATTCCCCCGCACCGACCTGATGGACAGCCGTGCCGCCAAGGCAGGCATTACCCTGGCTCTGGCTGAGTGTATCCGCTTCGGCGTTACCTCTGTGTCTGACCTGTTCGCCTTTGGCGAAGTCACCGCACAGGCTGTTGCAGATGCCGGACTCAAGGCAAATATTGCCCCTCCCCTGTCTCTCTTTGCGGATGAAAGTCAGGACTTTGACTTTGAAACCGACCCTGCCTGCAAGGAGTTCCGGGACCTGGTGGAAAAGTGGCACAACTATGATGACGGCCGAATCCGTATTGATGCAGGTCTCCAGGGAGAATATACCGGCAACTATCGTCTTTGGGAACCTCTGTCCGCCTATGCCCGGGAACAGGGTCTGGGGATTCAGCTCCATCTGGCAGAAACCAAGGAAGAAGAAGTGTCCTGTCTGGACCGTACCGGTCTGACTTCTGCCCAGCTTCTGGACTGCCACGGTATTTTCGGTGCTCCCGCCACCCTGGCAGGCTGCGCCCATCTGGAAGAGGATGACAGAGCCCTTCTGGCCAAGCGGAAGGCCTCTGCGGTATGCTGTCCCGTCTCCGGCATGAAGTTTGCCTCCGGCACGGCTCCTGTGATGGAGCTGGTCAAATCCGGTATGAATGTTGCTTTGGGCACAGACTCCGCCGCAAGCAACAACAATCTGGATCTCTTCGAGGAAATGAAGCTTCTGGGTCTTCTGGAAAAGCAGCGTACCGGCGACCCTTCCGTTATGCCTCCTCAGGCCAGCCTGATGATGGCCACGGTCTGCGGTGCCAGAGCACAGGGCCGCCAGGATTCCTGCGGTATGCTGAAGGTCGGCATGGATGCAGACCTGATCCTTGTAGACTTCACTGCCCCCCATCTGATGCCCAGCCACAACATTTTGTCCAGCCTGGTCTATTCTGCTCACGGCTCTGATGTGGCTCTGACCATGGTCCGGGGTAAGATTCTTTACGCAGGCGGCAAGTTCACCATCATTGACCTGGATGATGTAGTCCGGGAACTGGCAGAATATGCAATTGACAAGGTCTTTACTCCCGTCAAATCAGAATCATAACATTCCCTCACCAGAAAGAAGGACTCTACTTGACTTCCAGTAAAAAGCAAAGTTTTCTCCATGGTGCAGCGCTTCTGGCTGCGGCAACCATCATCGTAAAGATCATCGGTGCCCTGTATAAGATTCCTCTGGGCAGTATCATCGGCGATGCCGGATTCGGCTACTTCAATACGGCCTATGATATTTATTCTGTGCTGCTGATGATCTCCACCGCTGGCCTGCCTGTAGCCCTGAGCCGTATGATTGCAGAATCCGCAAGTCTGGGCAACTACAGTCAGATCCGGCGTACCTATCAGGTAGCCCGGTATATATTCCTGTTCCTTGGCATGGCAGGCACCATTTTAATGACCTGCTTCAGCCATCAGCTGGCCAACTTTATGAACTCCCCTAACTCCTGGGCCGCCATTGCAGCTCTGGGACCTGCCTCTGTTCTCATGTGCCAGTCCTCCGCTTTGCGGGGGTTCTTCCAGGGACAGAGCAATATGCGTCCCACCTCTGTCAGCCAGGTCATTGAGGCTGTCTGCAAGCTGTTTGTGGGACTGGGACTGGCCTTCTTTATTATGAAGGTCTGGAACAGCACCAGCCTGGCAGCAGGCGGTGCCATTCTGGGCGTTACCCTGGGTGCCCTTCTGGCTGTGCTCTACATGGGATATGCCTACCATCGCCAAAAGAGTGAGTTTCCTCTGGAAGGCGGTGTGGTCTTCTCCCGTGCTGCCACTGTAAAAAAACTGCTGGCCATTGCCGTTCCCATTACCATCGGCTCTGCCGGACTTCAGATCATCACTCTGATCGATGCCAAGGTGGTCATGGCACAGCTCACAGGCCCCGCCGGTTTTCTCCAGCATGAGGCCGACGAGCTCAAGGGCATCTACAATTTTGCACAGACCATCTTCAATCTTCCCTGTGCCTTCATTACCCCCATTACCATCAGTGTCCTGCCTGCCATTACAGAGCAGATCACCCTGCGCCGCTATCAGGGGGCCAAAGCCATCGAAGAATCTGCCGTCCGTGTCACCGCCCTCATTACACTGCCCTGCTCCATCGGTCTGGCTGTGATCTCTCAGCCTGTCATGGCACTGCTTCGGGGGTACTCCGGTGAGAATCTGACCCTTGCAGCAAACCTTCTGTCTGTTTTGGGTCTGTGCGTGGTCTGCAACAGTGTGGTACTTCTTACCAACTCTATCATGCAGGCCCACGGTCATGTGTACCTGCTTGTCATCAATATGTTTGTAGGCGGTATCATTAAAATCGTTGTAAACTATATCCTGGTGAGCAATCCTGCCATCAACATTCAGGGTGCACCTGTGGGAACCCTGTGCTGCTACCTGTCCATCACAATTCTGAATCTCTTTGCCATGCGTCTGGTGCTGAAGGACAGTCCCAATGTGCTTAAAAACCTGTTTAAGCCCTTCCTGGCCAGCTTGTGCATGGGGGCTGTGGCCTACGGCGTATGGACACTGGCAGCCGGAATGACCCAAAGCGCTTTGATTCTGTGCGCTCTGCCTGTGCTGGCAGCCGTTGTGGTTTACGCTCTCATGGTCATGGTGCTCCATGTCATTACCTATGAGGACTGCATGCTTCTGCCCAAGGGTGAAAAGATTGCAGCCGTTTTAAAAATCCGGCAAAAAGGCAGTAAATAAGCTATGAATAAATCTGAATTAGTATCCGCCATTTCCCAAGGCTCCGGCCTTACAAAAAAGGACAGCGAAAAGGCCCTCAACGCCATGCTGGAAGCCATTGCCACCGCCCTTGCACAAGGAGATAAGGTGCAGCTAGTGGGCTTTGGCACCTTTGAAACCAAGAACCGCCAAGCCCGTATGGGCCGCAATCCCGCCACCGGCGAACCTGCCCAGATCCCTGCTGCCCGCATCCCCCAGTTCAAGGCCGGAAAGGATCTCGTGGCTGCGGTGGCCGAATAACCCTGTTTTCAAAGAAAGGAGCTTATCCCATGCGTCTGGATAAATATTTGAAAGTCTCCCGCCTCATCAAGCGCCGCACCATTGCCAACGAAGCTTGTGACAATGGCAGAATCAGCGTCAATGGTCGGGTGGTCAAGGCTTCCTACGATGTGAAAGTGGGAGATCGTCTGGAAATCAATCTGGGCGGCCGAACCTTAGCTGTAGAGGTTCTGATGGTTGCAGAAACCGTCCGCAAAGACGATGCTGCTGCCATGTATAAAGAAGTCTAAACGCCAAAAGGGAGTGGTCCCGAAGCTTCAGGACCACTCCCTTCTATCTTTACACAGATAAAAGATATGGGCTGTCCCACTGTACAGAGGGACAGCCCTGAATCATTTACTTGCTCTGCTCCATCAGCTCGCCAAAGACAGGCAGACTTCTCATAATCATGTCGTAGGAGACACAATAGCAGATACGGAACCAACCGGGGCAGCCGAAGCCGGTACCGGGAACCACCAGAAGGTTCTTAGCCTTGGCCTTCTCAGAGAAGGCAATATCATCGCCGCCGGGGGCCTTCACAAACAGGTAGAATGCACCGTCGGGGCTGGCCATGGAGTAGCCCATCTTGGTGAGGCCTTCCTGCAGGGCCTTGCGGTTCTTGTCATAGGCTGCCAGGTCAGGGCGCAGGTGAGCGCACCGGGCAATGACCTTCTGCCACAGGGAGGGAGCGCAGACGTGACCGCCGGCACGGGCTGCACCTGCCACGGCTGCATAAAGCTCCTTGCTGTCCTGGCAGGAATCGGGAACACAGATGTAGCCGATACGCTCGCCGGGCAGAGACAGGGACTTGGAATAGGAATAGCACACAATGGTGTTCTTGTACAGGTTGGGAATGAAGGAGACCTGTACGCCATCATAGACCAGCTCACGATAGGGCTCGTCAGCCAGAATGTAGATGGGATGGCCGTACTCCTCACCCTTCCGGGTCAGCAGCTGGCCCAGAGCGGTAATGGTCTCAGCCGTGTAGACGGTACCGGCGGGGTTGTTGGGAGAGTTCACAATAACAGCCTGAGTGTTGGGGGTAATTGCAGCCTCCAGAGCCTTCAGATTGATCTGGAAGTGCTCGGTGTCAGCAGGAACCACCACCAGCTTGCCGCCTGCGCAGGTGGCAAAGGGCTTGTACTCCGGGAAATAAGGAGCAATGGCCACAAATTCTGCATCCTTTGTGGCGGACAGCGCACGCATAATGGCAATGAGGCCGGGGGCTGCGCCGCAGCAGATGAACAGGTTCTCAGGACGAATACCGGCCTTGTAACGCTCGTTCAGATCGTCTGCAATGGCCTTCCGGGTCTCAAAATCACCAATGGCAGAGGTATAGCCATGGATTTTGATGCTGTCGGTGTCATCCAGAATTGCACGGACGGCATCATTGACGGCATCGGGAGAAGGGATGGAGGGATTGCCCAGGGAGTAGTCAAATACATTCTCAGGGCCTACGATTGCGGCCTGCTTCAGGCCATACTCAAACAGGTCCCGGATTACAGAACGGTTGGCACCAAGGGCCCACATTTCTTTAGAAACCATAAATATAATACCTCCTAATTAGAGTAGGAGGGCGGGCTGGCAGGCCCGCCCCCAAAACAGCATTTCAATTAAACAGCCTTGGCTGCCTCCAGACCGGCATGGTATGCACGCAGGTTGAGGTCCAGGAACTTGGCAGGAACCGTCTCACGGATGACTGTCTCCCAGTCAATCTGCTCCATGCCCAGCACATGGGTCAGAGCACCGAACAGGACGATGTTCATGCACTTGGGGTTGCCCAGGCTCATAGCAATTTCACCGGCCTTCAGGGGGAAGGTCTTAAAGGTGTTCTGCATAGCCTCCAGGCATCCCTCAGGATACTGGAACTGACCGGAAGCAGTGGTGGCAGAGGCGATCTCATAGTCATTGATGACGGCCACACCATCGGGCTTCAGGAAATTGGCGTAACGGACAGCCTCCATCTTCTCGAAGGCCACCATGTAGTCAGCGGCACCGTCGCCAATGAGAGGAGAATAGACCTTCTCGCCCCAGCGAACCTGGGTAGAGACGGAGCCACCTCTCTGGCTCATGCCGTGGACCTCGGACATCTTTACATCATAGCCAGCCTTCATCAGGCCGTTGACCAGGACTTTAGCTGTCAGAATGGCACCCTGACCGCCAACGCCCACAAGGAGAATACTCTTTACTTCGCTCATTGTCTTACTCCTTTCTGGAAATGGCACCCACAGGGCAAACCTGGGCGCAGACGGTACAGCCCACGCAGAGGGTGGGGTCAATGGCACTCTTGCCGTCCTTCATCATGACAGCAGGGCAGCCCACCTTCAGGCACTTCTTACAGCCGATGCACTTGTCGGTATCCACAACGCACTGGCCAATGTCGTGCTTGATCCGCTTAATCAGCAGGCAGGGACGACGAGTGATAATGGCAGCAGGAACAGTGGAGGCCAGAGCATCATCAACAGCCTTCTGCATAGCCTTCAGATCCTGAGGATCCACAATGATCACATTCTGATAGCCCAGAGACTTCAGAACATCTTCAATCTTGATGGCCTCAGCAATGTCACCCTGGAGGGTGTAGCCGGAACCGGGGTTATCCTGGTGGCCGGTCATACCGGTGATGGAGTTATCCAGAACAACGGGAATCATGTTGCCCTTGTTGTAGATGATTTCAGCAGCGCCGGTCATGCCGGAGTGGAAGAAGGTGGAGTCACCCACCACGCCGAAGACCTTCTTTTGGGTCTCGCCGGCAATCTGGAAGGCCTTGCTCATACCCATAGCCACGGTGAAGCCGCCGCCCATGCAGACAACGGAGTCCAGTGCATTCAGAGGAGCAGCGCAGCCCAGAGTGTAGCAGCCGATATCGCCGCCCACAACGAAGTTCTTGTTCTTGGACATGGTGTAGAAGAAGCCTCTGTGGGGGCAGCCGGGGCACAGGACAGGAGGACGGGGCACAGGGTTCACAGCCACGGACTTGGTAGCGGGCTTTTCGTTGAACACCCGCTCCTTCAGCAGCTGAGGATTCAGCTCATACAGCAGGCCAGTCAGCTCCTTGCCGATGCACTCAATGCCAGCGGCCTTGATCTGCTCTTCCATGAAGGGGTCCAGCTCTTCGATGACGTAGAGCTTTTCAACCTTGGAAGCAAAGTCCTTTACCAGGCCCATAGGCATGGGGTTGGTGAGGCCCAGCTTCAGGAAGGAAGTACCCTCAGGGAAAGCTTCCTTGGCATACTGGTAAGAGATACCAGCGGTAATAACACCGATCTTGGTGTCAGCCATCTCCACCTTGTTGAGGGGGCAGGTGTTGCCGTACTCAACCAGCTCTTCCATCTTCTTCTCCACGGTGGCGTGGTTCCGATAGGCGTTGGCAGGGGTGCTGACACGGGTGGCAATGTTACGGGTGAAAGGCTCGTAAGAAGCCTCCTGGCGGTCGGAGAACTCAACCAGGCTCTTGGAGTGGCACACACGGGTGGTCACTCTGTACAGGACAGGAATGTGCCACTTCTCAGAAAGCTCAAAAGCGGCCTTCATAAAGTCCAGGCATTCCTGGGAATCAGAGGGCTCTACCATGGGCAGACGAGCTGCACGGGCATAATGCCGGTTGTCCTGCTCGTTCTGGGAAGAGTGCATGGAAGGATCATCAGCGGAAACAATGACAAAGCCCTTGTCAACACCGTTGTAAGCAGCGGTGAAAATAGGGTCAGCTGCAACGTTGACACCAACGTGCTTCATGGCAGTCATGCTGCGCACGCCGCCCAGAGCAGCACCAATGGCAACCTCAGTAGCTACCTTTTCATTGGGTGCCCACTCACAGTACAGGCTTTCCTTGTACTGGGGCAGATTTTCAAAGATTTCCGTACTAGGTGTGCCGGGATAAGCAGAGCACACCTTGACGCCTCCTTCATAGGCGCCTCTTGCCGCGGCTTCATTGCCGGAGAGCAAGTGTTTCATGGAGAATCCCACCTTTCAAGAAAATGATATATTGATTGTTTGGACTACAGATGGATGTATCATTCGGGCTTTCACCCGGACATTCCTTTTTACACCTGACCTGCTGTTACAGCACCCAGGGCGATAGAGGCCAGCTTGCTCTCTGCGGAGTCAGCACGGGAGACCAGGACAATGGGCACCTTGGCACCCAGAATAATGCCTGCATTCTTAGCGCCTGCAAACAGGCCCAGGGACTTGCCGATGCCGTTGCCTACCTCATAGGTAGGAACCAGCAGAATGTCAGCCTCACCGGCACCGGGAGCCTCATAACCCTTGTGATGGCAGGCAGCAGTGCTGACAGCCAGATCCAGGCCCACGGGGCCGCAGACCTTCATATTGTAAGGAGCCCAGCGGTCGGTCATTTCGGTCAGAGCCTTGGCATCCAGGGTGGACTGCACCTTGGGGTTTACCACCTCAGCACCGCACACACAGGCTGCATTCATGGACTCATAGCCCAGAGCCTTCAGAACCCGGGCAGCATTCTCCAGAATTTCTGCCTTCTTGTCCAGATCGGGGAAGGTATTCATACCGCCGTCGGACAGAGCCAGCATCTTGTATCCGGGAACCTCATAGAGCATGACATGGCTGATGAGTCTGCCGGTACGCAGGCCGTTTTCACGGTCGATTACGGCACGCATCAGATCGCCGGTGCCCAGCAGGCCCTTCATCAGGAAGTTGGCCTTGCCGTCCCGGACTGCCTTTACAGCCAGAGCAGCACACTCTGCGGCGGTTTCACCCTCACAGATGGTGTAATTTTCGGGGTTCTCTCCCAGAGACTTCAAAATCTCGCGGATTTTCTCTCCGTTACCGGTCAGCACTGCATCGGCAATGCCAGCCTTCCGGGCCTCCGCCACAGCGGTAAGGACGTCCTCATCGTGGGCAGCGGCAACTGCAATGGTTCTTTTCTCCGGTGCAGCGGCAGCCGCAGCCAGAATAGAGGAAATTGTGTTCATCATAAATAATTACCTCCTAAATTAGTAGACCTTAGCACTTTCTCCGTGGAGAACCCGGAGGGCGCCTTCCGCCAGAGAGCGCATCTCCTCTTCACCGGGCAGGCGAATGACAGGTGCCAGATCGCCCACATAGCCGGTAATTGCCTCCGTCAGAGGATCGGAATAGGCCATGCCACCGGTATAGACAATGGCATCCACCTTGAATTTCAGAACAGCGGCCATGGCGCCGATGTCCTTGGACAGCTGATATGCCATGGCATCAAACACCAGCCGGCAATCAGGATCATTTTCTTCCAGTGCTTTACGCTGAACCTCACGGAAGTCCTTGGTTCCCACATAGGAGTAGGCACCTGCCTCCACTCCCAGCTTCTTTTTTACTTCCTTCTTGGTGAGGCCGGAGAAGCACATATTGATTACAGCATTTACAGGGAGGCTGCCGCCACGGTCCATGCCGAAGGCACCCTCATCCTTGACGTTGTACACATCCACGCACAGACCGTTCTCATGCGCAGCCACAGAAACACCGCCGCCCATGTGAATCACGATCATACGGCATTCTTCATAGGGTTTTCCCAGAATCTTTGCAGCCTTCCGGGCAATCGACTTCTGATTCAGAGCATGGAAGAAGGACTCTCTCTGCATTCCCTTATAGCCGGACACATGAGCCACCTCGCTCATCTCATCCACGCACACAGGGTCCACGAAGAAAGAAGGCAGTCCGGCCAGATCACCCAGCTCCTTAGCCAGCAGAACGCCCAGGTTAGAAGCGTGCTCTCCGTAAGGAGGGTCCTTCACATCAGCGATGACCTTGTCGGAAATGGCATATGTACCAGAGGGAATGTGGCGCAGGAGTCCGCCACGGCCGCAGACGGCATTGAAATCAGACATCTGATAGCCTGCCTCCTGAATGGTTTTCAGGACCAGTTCTTTACGGTAGGGTCCCTGATCAATGATATGAACATAGGGAGCCAAATCCTCTGCACTGTGTACAATGTTGGTCTTGAATATCTCATTTTCCTCTTCAAAGATGGAAATTTTAGTAGACGTTGCGCCGGGGTTCAGGACCAGAATCTTCATAAAAATCCTCCCAAAGCTCTAATTTCGTATGGTAATACATCGCACAAGATGTATGATGTTTTCCTTTCAATATTATCATGGTGCACCGTTTCTGTCAACTGTTCCTTTCAATTTCTGTACAATATGCCATATTCTAATGCTTCCTGATGAAACCCGACGGCCGCCTCTGATTTTTCTAAAAGAGTATAAGGGAAATTCTGGCAATTTTTCCCTGCATGGACCCATTTTTCCATTATAAAATTCTGACAAACTCTGCTGCGCCATAAAAAAGAACTCCGAATGTGACCCGGCAGGGCAACATTCGGAGTTTCATATTTAAGCCAGTCTGCTTTCCCGTTTTCTGAGAATTTTCTTAATGCTGAACAGATACACAGGAATGGAAATCAGCACCGAAAGCACATCGGAAATCGGCTCTGCGTAGAAGATCATAGGGGCTTCTGCCACCGTAGGAATCAGGAATATTGCAACGAAATAAACGCTTTTTCTCCAGAAGGACAATGGGAAGGACATTTGAATTTGTCCCATACCGGTAAAACCGTCCACAATAGCGTACTGGATTCCCAGAGGCACCGCCGCCAGGGTGCAAACACGGATGGCCCAGCAGGCCTGTTCCTTGATGGCGGCATCCGATGTGAACAGCGTGGCAAAGACCGTGCCGCCCACACGGGCCAGAACAAAGAGAATTGCCGTATACCCTGCACACAGAGCAGCAATGTATCGCTGGGCCTTCAATACACGGTCAGAAAATCCCGCACCATAGTTGTAGCTCAGAATACACTGCGTACCGCCGCTGATACCACCCAGCGGCATGGTCATCACCAGCATAAAGCTCTGGACAATGGTATTGACCGTAATGAGGGTATCACCGTTGGTACCGCCGTACTTCTGCAGCAGAGCGTTCATGGTAATGAGCATAATGTTGTCCGCCGCTATAATTGCAAAGGGAGTGAAGCCCAGCTTCAGCACCTGGAGCATAATTTTATAGCTGTATCCACCAAAGGAAATGGTAATATTGGCGCCTCCCAGAAGAAACGTCAGCACAAAGGCCGCACTGGCCGCCTGACTGATGACCGTGGCCACTGCTGCGCCCCGGACGCCCATGTGAAATACATAGATAAACACAGGATCCAGGATGATGTTCAGCACAGCGCCCAAAATCACCGAGCACATACCCACTTTTGCATATCCCTGGGCAATGACGAACTGATACATACCCATAGACAGCAGCGCAAATACAGTGCCCATAATGTAAACTGAGAAGTAGGCCTCTGCGTAAGGATACGTCACATCACTGGCACCAAAAAGCCGCAGCATCGGTTCTCTCAGGGCCAGAGCCAGTCCTGTAACCACCACGGAAATGGCACAAAGCATCACAAAGCAGTTTGCCAGAATCCGGGAGGCTTTTTCTTTGTTTCCCTCTCCCAGCGCTATTCCCATGAGGGGGGTTCCGCCGATTCCCACCAGAAACGCAAAGGCACCGATCATGGTGACAATGGGGCCGCATACTCCCACACCTGCCAGAGATTGTGCACCTACTTCCGGAATATTGCCCACAAACATTCGATCCACAATGCTATACAGCACACTGACAAACTGAGCCAGCATACTGGGAATTGCAATTCTCAATACCAGCCGTGAAATCTTATCACGGCCCAGATCATTTTCCATTTTCATTGCATCTGTTCCCCCGTTTCCCAACATCTCTGTATGTATTATACACTTACATACAAAAACTGCAAGACAAAAACACACTTTCAGGAGCGCATTCTCTTTTCATCCCGAAGGCAGCAAAAAATCCGCTGACAGCTGTCAGCGGATTTTCATGGTGGACGATAACGGACTCGAACCGCTGACCCTGCGCACGTCAAGCGCATGCTCTACCAGCTGAGCTAATCGTCCATCGACTTGGATATTATAACAGGACTTTTCCAATTTGTCAAGGTGTTTCTGCTGTTCCAAAACAGAAAAACAGATTTTTCTCCGGGGCGTTCCTTTCGGCCCCCCTGGTTCTTCCATGGGAAAGAAAAAATCCGCTGACAGCTGTCAACGGATTTTTATGGTGGACGATAACGGACTCGAACCGCTGACCCTGCGCACGTCAAGCGCATGCTCTACCAGCTGAGCTAATCGTCCGGAACCTCGTTCATTATACCCGGTGCTCTCCGGTTTGTCAAGAGATTTTTTCATTTTTCTGCAAATCTTTTCGGTCCCAGCCGGGCCTGTCTCCACCGTGACGAGACAGGCCACCCATAGACCGGCCTCCCGATTTTCAGAAGGCACCGGTTTGCATAACGAACAAGCTGCCGCCGTGAGTTTTTTGCGATTTACATTTCTTCCATTTCATGAGCCATTCGGCACAAATAATCCAGCTGCCGAACATTCAGCTTTTTCTGTTTCACCAGTTCTTCTACCAAAAGCTCCGGCTTTCCGTCAAAGCTGTGACAAACGAGATACTCTGTCTCCTGCTTGGCCACTTCTTCTTTCGTCAGCACAGGCACACAGCGGAACCGGGGTTCCACCCGCTTCACATATCCCTTTTCCATGCAGCGGTTCAGCATGGTGTAGGTTGTAGTCTTTCCCCAGCCTACACGAGTTTGCAGCTCCGCCGCAACATCCCTTGCGAAGGAGGTTTTCCCTTCCCAGAGAACCTCCATCACCTTTCTTTCTGATTCTGCCAGTCTCATATGCCTCTCCTTTATCGCTTGATATTTTGCCTGAGGTATTCTACTCAAGTAGTACCTATCATTATTTTAATTCGTCCTATTCAGTTTGTCAACTACTTTTCCTAACTATTTTTATTGAAGTATTTCTTTACCGAATCTATTTTTCCGTACGAATTAAGGAAGGAGTTTCGGAAGGGACTCAGAATGTGGGATAAAAAATTGCGCCGGAAATCCCGGCGCAATTTGAAGCTTACATGTTGGACTTAATGTGGTTAATCAGAATATCACCGGAAACCACCCGGTCTTCTGCGGCAAAGCCCTGGGCAAAATTATCGGTGTAGAGAATCTGGGCATTGGGAGGAAATTCATCGTCCCCTTCCCAAATCAGGATCTGCATGGAATAGGGTCCAATCACCTGGAATTCGTAGCCTGCATCGCCGTGAGAAAGCTTTTTGGCTCCCAGCTTTTCGCAGGCTGCCCGGAAGGCACCGATTCTGGTACCGAAGGTAAAGGCCGCCCGGGTCAGGCAGCGTCCGGTATAGGGCTGAATGTACAGCTCTCCCCAAGGCATTTCCCGGAAGGTCTTCCACTGGCCCATGGCAGGCACATCCTTGCCTTCCAGAAGACACCGCAGCAGATAGGTCTGAGTAGGAATGGAGGGCAGAGGCTTTTCATCCCGGACCGTGATTTTATACTCAGGCCAAGCTATATCGTAGGTCCGTCCCAGAAGGGTCATAGTAAACCTTCCATCAGCAAAGCTCACCCAGGACAGACGGTTTACCACTTCCTGAGGGTCGATTTCCCGGTACAGCCCTTCATAATAGGAAAAAGGTACTTCTTCTTTGTGGTTTTCAACCTGCATCGTTCGGTCTCCTTTGAAAATATTACAGTTCCTGGACGCTGTGGGGGAACAGGCTTCGGTTGGTGTGCGGCAGGAAGCAGGCCGCCACAAAGGAATCCATGTAGCCGGGGTGTGTGGACAGCTCCATATAGGTCATATTCTTTGCCACCTCTTCCACCTTCTCCTCTGCCTGGTTGGACAGTGCCATGGCATAGGCACCGGTAAGGGAAGAGTTGCCGATATAGCGGAACTTTTCCAGAGGAATATCAGGGAACATACCAATGTTTACGGCATTTTTCATGTTGATGCCGGAGCCAATGCCGCCGGCTACATAGACCGTCTCAATTTCCTCGGTGGTAAGATCCACGGAATTCAAAAGGGTCTCAATGGCGGAGAAAATAGCACCCTTGGCACGGATGAAGTTATCAATATCCACCTCATTCAGAGAGATTTCACGCTCTGTGGCAGATTCCTCAGCACTTGCCAGAATGTAGCGGCCCATACCGTACTTATCCCGGGCCACACGTGCACCGTCCCGGACAAACTGACCCTTGGCATTGATAATGCCGCAGCGGAACAGCTCAGAAATGGTATCAATAATACCGGAACCGCAAAGGCCCACAGGCTTCTGCTCCTGTCCGCCCACTACGGTAAAGGTAGGCTCCATGGTCTGTTTGTCAATCACAGCGGCCTCAATGGCACCGTCTGTGGCACGCATACCGCAGGAAATATCACCGCCTTCAAAGGCAGGACCGGCAGAGCAGGCGCAGGACATGAGGAAATCCTGATTTCCAAAGGCCAGCTCGCCATTGGTGCCCAGGTCGATAAAGAGGCTGAACTCCGGCTTGCTCCAGATCAGGCTGGCGAAAACGCCGGCGGTAATATCACCGCCCACATAGGAGCCGATATTGGGTGCAATGATTACGGGAGCCAGAGGGTTAGCAGGGAGCTTCAGATCCCCGGCCAGGAGGCCCTTCCAGGAGAAGAAGGAAGGGATGTAGGGCTCCATGCGGACAGAGGACGCATCCACACCTACCAGAAGGTGATTCATTGTGGTATTGGCTGCAATGCAGACCTGGAAAATGCTCTTTGCAGAGATTCCAGCAGACTTACACAGGTTGGCCAGAACAGGAACCAGTGTTTCCTTTATGACTGCATCCTGCAGCTTCTTTTTGCCGCCGGGCTTGCCCTGCTCGATGATACGGTTAATGACATCGGCGCCAAACCGAATCTGACCGTTGCCGCTGGAGCCCTTGGCTACAATCTTACCGCTTACCAGATCTGCCACTACAGCAGATACGGTAGTTGTACCGATATCAATGGCGGCTGCATACATGGCGGTATCTTCCGGTGCACACAGGTCCAGAACCTTAAAGGAGTTTTCTCCCTTCTGGCCCTTGGCACAGACATGGAAGCCATGTTCCCGGAGGGTGGAGGCCATTTTTACCATAACCTGTGCAGGAATCTGTACATCCTCCACCTGTGCAGCCTCCTGAATGGCCCAGGTCAAACGCTCAATATCGGGCATGGTATCATCCAGAGTGGGCTCTGTCATGGTAAGCTCCAAAGCAGTAAAATCGGTACCAAATGTAATACCGGCCTCACAGACATCTTTCTGAATCGCATCAAAGAGGGCCACTTCCTCAGGAGAGGACAGGTCAGCAGTCTTCATCCGGCTCTGATAGGCAGAGGCAATATCAGGAACCAGAACCTCCAGATCTCCCACAACCTTGCAGCCGCAGGACAGCCGCCAGCCTTCCTCATACTCTTCCTGGGAAATATGGCGGGAAGGAATGCTCTGGACTTCTCCAGACAGGATCTTTACACGGCACTTACCACAGGAGCCATTGCCGGAACAAGGTGCATCAATGGCCACATTGGCCCGACGGGCCAGCTCCAGAAGGTTGTCCCCGTCGTTGGCATCGATCACAACGGGAGTTCCACCTTCGATTTGAAAGGTGATTTTATACATGTCGATTTCCTCCTGATTTGATATTCTTTTATAATGTTGCATAGCGGCGATGTGGCACCGCCCTATGCCGCTTCTTTACTATTCGGATTACAGGCAGCTCATGACCAATTCCAGACGTTGGCAAAGAGCACCTGCAATGTAGTAAATTGTTTCGTAGCGTACAAACTGCAATGTGTTTTTATCCCAAAGGATGGTAAGCGACGGCGGAAAGTCCTCATCCCGGTGGTAAAACTTCAGGGCCATTGTAAGGCCCGGCAGCACAGGGATTTCATAGGATTTGTCTCCAAACGGCAGACTTCTTCCCCCCAGGGCTTCGCAGGCTCCGGAAAAAAGATCCGGCTCCCGATCAATCGTCTCCGCCAGCTTTTGTGGGGACATGGAAAGTCCGCTGCCTCCCACATAGACACCAGGCAGGCTGTATACCGGACAGAATTCCCCGGAGGCTGTGGCCTGGGGCTTGCTGTCGCAGAGCCAGTCATAGACAGAAATTGTCTCTGAAAAGTCCGCTTCCCAAATTTTGTCTTCCCATTGAAAGGTAATCTCACCAGTTTGCATATTGACAGTGGTCATGGTCCCCAAGAAACGAAAGTGCAGGCCTTCCGAATCCCGCCGTACCCCTGGTTTTTTATCCAGACTGCTGTGGTCCCGCTGCAAAAAATCCGCTCTGGCCCGATCCCGGGCAACCAGATAATTGTCCATATGATACCTCAGTTTCGATTCTTCCACTCTCCCCTGGACATGGGCAGTGCCCACGGGACAGAGGAAAAATGGCCGGGAGGGAGAATTCCCTCCCGGCCACGGGGATTTCAAGTATGTTCTTACAGATCCAGGTAGGAGTCAGAGTAGAGAACGTGATCCTTGAAGATATCACAGGACTTGATGGTCTCCATCAGGCGCAGGTCACAGGGGTTCACGATAGCAGAGGTCAGGCCCTGCATCATAGCCATAGCAACCAGAGCGGAGTCCATGATAGGACGAACATTCTTAGGTGCACCGTTGGAGTTGTTGGACAGACCGCCGGTGGACTTCAGGCCCTCGTCAGCAAACAGCTTGATGGCGTTCAGAACGTCCATCTGCTTGTCCTGCATGCCCTTGACAACCAGGAACAGGGGGTCGAACCACAGGTCGTCGGAGGTCATGCCCAGAGACAGGCCGCGCTCCAGCATGTTGTGGCAGTGCTTCATACGCTCCTCATTGTCCTTTGCAATGCCGTCAGCGGAGCAAAGAGCAATACAGATTGCATCGTTGGCAGCAGCCAGGTCGATGTAGGAGATACGGGAGCCTGCGTCAGCGGAGTTAACGATAGGCTTACCGTTGGTACGGTTGTAAACCTTAATACCGGCCTCGATAGCCTTCTTGTTGGCGGTATCCAGAGCCAGAGGAACATTGTTGAAGTTCTCCTGCAGCAGCTTAACAGCCCACATCATACGCTCGGGACCGTCCTTCTCAGC